>Ga0209211_10000075_pt1 | contig 210905 bp, 189 predicted proteins | sample RifGroA2_FD_183992 | JGI IMG/M metagenome (GOLD analysis project Ga0209211, IMG submission 183992) | Groundwater microbial communities from Rifle, Colorado, USA - Groundwater A2 (SPAdes) (version 2) | ecosystem: Environmental > Aquatic > Deep subsurface > Groundwater | place: Rifle, Colorado...
CGGATACTTGTTTTGAATGAGCCTTTAAGCTGTCCTCATACACGGTTTTATATCCCTCCAGTCCTTCATAATAACGGATTTTTGGTTTGAAGTCGCCGATATTATACAGCGATTCTAATTCAGGAAGCGCTGTTTCAATAGCTTTTTGCTTTGACTCTAAAATGTGCGTCAATTTGCGCGGAGGATCTGCCATATACATCCTTGTGTTATGACGCATATACATACTGATAAGCCCAATCTCTTTTAATTGTTCAAGCACCTCGTAGGTTGTGGTGCGGAGTATCCGCGCTTTTTTTGCAATCTCTTGCACTTTTGCCTCGCCTAATTCCAAAAGCGCTAGGTACACTTTGACTTGATTAGCCGTGAGGCCGAATTGGGAGAGAGTTTGAGAGATGGTTGACATAAAAGTATTGTAGTAATTTTTTGACAACTATATTTGCAGTATAGCTGTTTTTTATTTTGGTGGCAAATGTGGCGTAAATAAGAGAAAAATTAAGAATCAAGAATTAAAAATCAATTAGGAAGTGTTAAGAATATGTCGTATATTATTGTCAGATTCTGAAAAGAACGTATACTATAACTTCTTTGATGATTGATATCCTCACTTGCGTATAGGCCGATCGAGTTTATATGCCTTGAGGTATTCCACAAATATGAACACAACAGTAAAAGCAGTAGCCGAAAATTATATGCCAAATCATAAACATAACATTGAATCATTACAGGGAGTCGGAAATTTTGAGAAAATAGGAACATATCAGTTGCCCATTAAAGTTGATGGTAAAATTTTTAGTTTTTCCGTTGACTACTTTGAATTTCCTAATGACCAAAGATATTCGGTACTATTCGCGGGAGACATCAAAAATGGCAAAGATATTCTTGCGCGAATAAATTCGGAATGTATTTGGGGACGTTTTGGTTCTGCGCAATGTGATTGCGACTGGCAGTTTGATGAAGCGAAACGCCGCATTGAAAAGGAAAGAAAAGGAATAATTATTTTCGCCCACGATCAAATTGGTAAAGGAATTGGTTTGCGGAGCCACGCTTTAATCAATGCGGAAGCCTCGCGGCATGACGCCAGTAAACCTTTGTACGAAAAAGATATTTGGTATGAAGGTTTTAAGAAATTGGGTTTTAAAGTTGAGTATAGAGATTTTATGGATGCGGCAGAAATATTAAAACACTATGGAATTACTTCGGTGAGATTGCTGACCAATAATCCAAAGAAAATAAATGAGTTGAAAAAATATGGCATAAAAGTTAAACGAGAACCTATTGTTGTACCACTTGATAAGTTCAATGAAGTTGAAATGATGATCAAAGAAAAAAAAGGTAAGCATTTGTTGAGATTTTAATTTTTTAAATTTGACGACTGCGAAGGAACGCGCGAGGCGGTGATTCAACAGGTGAAAGAGGGGAAGTTTGTGACGGTGGAGTAATGCATTTTGAGAGGAGGCGATTGTGAACAGAAATATAAAACCGCTCGCGAATCCGAGCGGTTTGAATGATAGGATATTCGTTTACGGCGTTTTAATAATATCATGTGTTCCGATGCGGCGTAGAATGTATCTGTCGGCTTCTATCTGAAAAGTGAATCGGTAGTTCATTGTAACGCTCCCTTCAAAAATGTCAGTTGTCTTTTTGATTTTATGTACTCTCAACGATGGATGTTTTTGATTTGCGAGCAGAAGCGTCAATTTCCTGTCCGTTTGCTCCTGAAGGTGTTGCGGTAATTTTCGGTAATCACGCACAAACGATTTCGTAAATTCTAGTTTCATATTTTGCGATTCTTGCTTTTCAACATCTTAATCGCTGTTTGAGCGTCACTAAATGGACCTATCAATCTTCCTTCCGCAATGTCTTTATCGGCTTCACGTTCTTTCATTTGCCATTTTTGAGTCCAAAACCATGACTGGTCGGGTATTGATGTAGGAAGCGTAATTTGCCTTTGTTTAAGAATTTGTACTATTGCCATAAAAGTGATTATTAAAGCTTTAATCAAAGTATCATACGAATAATTTTTGTCAAGCAGTCAAAAAAACGGATTATATTTTTTTTCTTCTCCGACAGTTGTAAGCGGTCCATGGCCCGGAGCCAAAATCACCGAATCGTTCAAGATAAAAATTTTCTCGCGTATATTTTTGAGCAACGACTCTAAACTATAATTCGGCCGGCCGATTGATCTTGCAAAAATCGTATCGCCGACAAAGGCTATTGCGTCATTTACAAAATAAGATACAGAGTCCTCGGTATGTCCAGGAGTGCGAATCGCATCAATACTAAAACCGTCTGTTTCGTACCGCGTATCGCATGGAACATCTTTTCCGCCATGGATAATGCGAATGTTTGGGTAACTTGCCTGAACGCGCTCAATGCCGCCGATATGGTCAAAATGTCCGTGTGTTATGAGAAGAAAGAGCGGTTCAAATCCTTCGTTTGATAAGAAATGTACATCATTCTCTGACGCGCCAACCGAGTCCACAAGAAGCGCGTAGTGCTCGTGAATAAGAATATAGGCATTTGAGACGATTCCTCCGGTTGATATTTCTAAAGTTTTGAGCCGCAGATTTTTTTTGATTATTTCCGGAATCTTCGCCGGCATAAAAGCATTTTTTCGTACGCTATCAAATTTGAAAGGCGACAGGCCGAGCGCATCCAAGAGTTTTTCTTTTGGAGGCGTTTTCCCTTCCTCTATTTTTTGAATCTCGGAAACCGGTATGCCTGTCTGATCGGCAAGCGTGCGAAGAGACAGCCCCAGCCCCTCGCGGGCTTTTTTTATAATGTCGGTTATAGTGTCCTCAAACATGCTTTCAGTAATTTTGAACTTTTTATGTCCCCGATTCCCACGAATTCAGATATTTTTTTTGCTCGCTCGTCAGCGCGTCAATGGAAATACCCATAGAAGCTAGTTTCAACCCAGCGATTTTTTTATCCAGCTTCTCCGGTAGAGGGTAGACCTTGTTTTCAAGCGTATTGTAATTCTTGGCTAAAAATTCCGTCGCCATCGCCTGCCCAGCAAACGACATATCCATAACCATTGCCGAATGCCCTTCTGCGCAGGCAAGGTTTACCAAACGTCCTTCGCCAAGAACAAATATGCGGCGACCGTTTTTGAGCATATATTCTTCCACGTGTTTTTTTGCCATTTTTTTGAGTTTAGAAAGCGCTCGCAAATTTCCCAAATCCAGTTCAACATTGAAGTGCCCCGCGTTTGCGACAATTACTCCGTCTTTCATCAGCAAGAAGTGTTCCTTTCGTATCACCGACGTGTTGCCGGTTGCGCTGATAAATATTTGGCCGATTTTTGCCGCTTTAATCATATTCATAACTTCAAATCCGTCCATTGTCGCCTCAAGGGCGCGGAGAGGATCAACCTCGGTTACAATAACTCGCGCCGACATGCCGCGAGCGCGAGCGGCAATACCGCGTCCGCACCAGCCATAGCCAGCAACAACCACCACTCGCCCTGCCCACAGAATGTTTGTCGCGCGGGTAATCCCATCAATGGTTGATTGACCGGTGCCATAGCGGTTGTCAAAAAGATGTTTCGTTTGCGCGTCATTCACGGCGATAACCGGAAAACGCAATTTCCCCATTTTGGCTAGCGCTTTTAATCGTATGACGCCGGTCGTTGTCTCTTCAGTGGAACCAAAAACCGGAAGATGTTTATGCGTGGAATGCAACGCGCTCACTAAATCCGCGCCATCGTCCATTGTAATCTCTGGCTTATGAGCAAGCGCAGATTGTAAATGCTTATAATAAGTTTGTTTGTTTTCCCCGCAAATCGCGTACACCGGAATGTTGTTATGCGTTACTAAAGACGCGGCAACATCGTCTTGCGTGGATAGCGGATTTGAAGCGCACACGACAACGTCCGCGCCGCCGGCTTTGAGCGTTGATACAAGGTTTGCCGTTTCGGTGGTTACATGCAAACACGCTGAAAGCCGTATGCCTTTGAGCGGTTTTTCTTTTGCGAATCGTTTTTTAATTAACCGTAGCACAGGCATCTCCCGCTCCGCCCATTCTATTCGTTTTTTCCCTTCTCCGGCGAGGGCGATATTTTTGATGTCGCGCTTCATATTTAAATTTATAATAAAAAACCGCGTAGACTTCCGCGGTTTTCTTCAGTTATTAATTTCCATTTTTTTTAGCGATAAAAGTTTCCTCGCGTCTCGTTGCCCTCTCTTTACGAGTTTCATTTTTGCCGTAAATAAAAACTGTCACCAAAGAACCCAGCCCTCCAGCTCCGATGATGCCGCTTAAAATATAACTTGCGGTATTCTTGCCAAAAATTCCTATTAAGGTTGCAGATATCAGGGTGGCAATGCCGATAACTAAACCATAGAGTAACCCCTTTTCTGACTTCTTTATATTTGAGTTAATAACTTTTTTTTCTATTTCTATGCGATGTTCTGACTGTTTTTCAGCCAGTTTGATAATCCTGTCCGCAGAGCCTGGTAAAATTTTTTCGTATTGATCTAGTACCATTGGATCAGGCAATGGTCCAGAAAAATGTACTCTCGTTACACTAGTTTTCTGTGCGTTAATAGATAAATTATTATTATAATATTCCTTATTTTTTTCCATATTCATATTGTTGAATAGCGCTTTTTAGGTCTTCTCCAACCATTATACAATCATTTTGAAGAGCAATAAAGTCTGCTTCACGTCCATTCTTGGATTCGTTGTAAGCGTCAAAACTACCTCCTAAATCAAGAGTCCTTGCCATTCCTTCAATAAATGAAGGTTGTGAGAAGAGATACATAGTAAGCTGTTTGTTGTCCATAATTTTTATCTATCTACCGTCAGGCAGGTACAATAGCATAACTCGTACGCTCGCGCAAACTATAGTGGCGCGCACCCCCTTAAAGAAAAAATATCGCGTATCAGCGGCGTTTTGTAAATTAAATGTAGCGCCATTATGTTTATTTTTGTAGAGTTATCACTATGGGCATTCCTAGTCAACTGGTACAAGGGTTAAGATTTTTTGCAGATAACCAAGCGGATTATAGAATATCCCGTTTGCGGGATAGAACATTTCTGGTGAGGAAAATAAACAAGCAGAATTCACTCACGATTTCTGGCAACTTTTCTGGCGTTACATGGTGGTACATTCTTCTGATGAAAGCGCGCAGATTTCCAAACAATCCTTCAATCTCGCTTGTCAACTCAAACTCCCGCTTCTTGTGAATATCTAGTCTGTGTTGCACTGGCCGCCACCGCTCAATGCCTTGATAAATCCCCGATCCGTCGGTATGTAACTTGGGATCGCGGTTTGATGCATGTATTACAGAAACTCTCCTTTTAACTTGATTTTATAGCTTTATTCTATTATGATAATTGTAAAGTGCAGTTTATTTATGAAGGTTATTCTTAAAATTGGCACTAGTGTTTTGGTAAACAATATAAATGGTCTAGATTTAGTTTTAATGCAAAATTTAGTTTGCGAGATTAGCCGAGTTTATAACCAAGGCGTACAAATAATCCTTATTACCTCCGGCGCTGTCGCAACCGGAAGAGAGATGGTTAATAATCTCCTCTCGCGCTCTTCTTTTGCGGCATTGGGTCAAACAAAGTTGATAAAATATTACTATGATTTTTTTGGTGAACAAGGAATTCAAATCGCGCAGGTATTGCTCTCTGCCAACAGTTTTAAAAACCGTTCCAGATTTAATCTTTTGAAAGAGACGCTGACTCAACTGACTGATAACAGAATTATTCCTATTATAAACGAAAACGACACCACAGTTTTGAAAGACAGTTTTGGCGACAACGATTCCTTGGCGGCAATAATTTCTGTGCTTGTTTCTGCTCAAAAGTTAGTTTTCTTAACCGATTTAGACGGGCTTTACTCGTCTGATCCTAAAACTGGCAAAAACGCCAGATTGATTAAAGAGGTAGAAAGCGTGGACTTAGAAATTCAACGAATGTGTTCCAAAAATACGTCAAAATTAGGACAAGGCGGAATGCTTTCTAAACTCAAAGGCGCTAAATTAGCCACTACTTGCGGGATAGATGCTTTCATTATGAGCGGCCTTAATCCGGACAATATCAGTAAATTATTATTGAACAATCAGCCAGTAGGCACCAAGTTCACATCACGAAAAAGTCATTTGTCAGAAAGGAAAAAGCGGCTCTTGATCGGTACTATTTCAGAGAGTAGAATCATAGTTGATCAAGGGGCGAGGAAAGCGTTGGAAGATAAGAATAGCTTGCTTGCCGTTGGTCTTCGCGGGATCAAAGGAGATTTTATGAAAGGAGATTTTGTTAATATCATTGATAAGAAAGGTGAAGTTTTTGCTTTTGGGGTTGTTAACTATGGAAGTAAAGAGTTGATGCCGCTTTTGAGTTTAAGAGATAAAGATGAAATACGAAGATTGTTTCGGAAAGCAGTGGTTCATATAGATAATTTGATACTGCTTAAATGTTAGAACGTCAAGCGTTGTTTACAGTTCCTGCGGGTAAAAGTAGTTGATAAGTTGTTCCATAGGTGTTTGATTATTGATTCCTTTATGGGGCTTAACCGTATTGTACCAGTTTAAAAATCGTGTCAGTTCAACCTTCCGGTGTCGTCTGTTTTTGAAAATTGTCTTGTTGTGCCATTGCTCCATCATAGTTCTGATCACTCGTTCCGCCTTGCCGTTCGTCTTCGGTGTCCTCACCTTCGTGAATCTCTGTTCAATATGGTTGTCTTTACAGAGTTTCATGAAGGCGTGATCCTTTGCGCCTCTGTACTCAAGCCCGTTATCAGAGTATATTTGTTCAATAGTGTATGGGCACTCCGCGAAAACCTGCTTCAAAAACATCTCGGCCGAGTACTGCGTCTTATTAGGAAGGATTGCGGCATACAGTTCCCGTGAGAAGTCGTCAATGCCTACAAATAGATACTCTCTGGTTTCTCTCGGACTTTCTCCTTCAAGGAGCGGCAAGCGTTTCGTATCAACATGCACCATCTCTCCGGGATATGCTTTATTGTAGCGTTTGGCTTGTTTCTTCAGTTTCTCTTCCAGTTCCAGTTCGACCTTTGCCAACCGTTTGATGCCGTATTCTAGACACCGAAATCGCTTGTTTACGCTTTTATGGATGCTGTGGTCTTGCAACCTAGCGCGATGGATGATCTTGTAGATCGTCGGACGCGATACCTGATACTTCCGCGCCAAGTCGCATACCCGAATATGCTGTTTCCAGTAATCGTCTGTCAATCGCCGCCTTTGGAACGGCGTCAACCGCGTTCGTTTGTGAATAGTCATATGTGTTTACAACTTTTATCGCTACCTATGGTCTTAGGCTAGCGGAAAAGTGTAAACAACGCTAGGATATCTTACAGCTTAAATGAAAAATTTGAAGTTTTGTGTAGGAATAATAGGAGCGGGAGTAATGGGGTCAATTTTGGCGCAACGATTGATTGTTACAAACATTTTGCGTTCATCGCAAATTTTTATTTACGACCGCAATTTAGAGAAACTCAAAAAACTGCGTGAAAATTATAAAATCAATATCAGTTTAGACAAGAAAGAAGTAATAAAAAACAGTGAGATTTTAGTTTTAGCGGTTAAACCGCAGGACTTTAGAAACCTAGCGGAAGAGCTGAAAAAATATCTTATTAAAAAATCATCCTTGATTATTTCTATCATGGCCGGCGTTGACATCAAATACATTCAAGCATTATTAGGAGTCCAGACAATAGTAAGGGCAATGCCAAATTTACCGGCACAAATTGGCTGTGGTGTGAGTGTTTGGAAGTCCGCCAAAGAAATCAGCGCCGATCAAAAAAAGTACGTCCGAAAGATATTGCAGAGCTTGGGCAAGGAAATAGAAGTTGAGAAAGAAGGCGATATAGACAAGGCGACAGCCGTTTCCGGATCAGGTCCGGCTTATGTCTTCTTATTCCAAGAGTTATTTCAGGAAGCGGCCGTGAGTTTGGGCTTAACCAAAAAATTAGCTCGTGAGTTGGTTATGACGACCATCTCCGGAGCGGTGAGTTTAGAGCGGCAAACTGACATAGAATCAAAAATTTTACGCGCTGGCGTAACATCCAAAGGAGGAACAACCGCCTCCGCCATTAAAATTTTCACAGAACAAAAATTTGATGAAATTTTTAAACAGGCGGTAAAAGCGGCGTTTGATAAGACGCAAGAACTGAAAAAAAGTTTAAGGCGTTGCTAATTATGTCCAAACGAGTTTTATTTCAAAAATTAGCGCAAGTTAAAAAAGCAAGCCGCGAGCTGGCGTTGTCAACAGCCAAAAAGAGAAACATGGCTTTACTTGGAATAGCAAGCGCCTTGCAGAAAAATCAAGCGGACATTTTAGAGGCAAACAAGAAGGACTTAGAGAATGTTGAAACTGAAGATCCCTTACGCGATCGTTTGCTTTTAACTAAAGAGCGGTTAAAAAATATAATCAGTGACATTAAAACAGTTGCCAAACTTTCCGATCCGTTGAATCTGATTTTAGAGCAAAGGACATTAAAAAACGGTTTGAGAATCAAAAAAATCACAGTTCCTTTTGGAGTGATAAGCGTGATTTACGAGTCAAGACCCAATGTTACCGTGGACGTGGTGAGCATTTGCCTAAAAGCCGGCAGTGCGATAGTGCTCAAAGGGGGTGAAGAAGCAAGATATAGCAATCAAGTGCTTGTGAGAATTATGAAAGAAGCGCTTAAAAAAGCGGGGTTCTCCGGAGATCTTATTTTGAACATAGGCCATGGTGAGCGGCAATTAGTGAAACATCTGCTTTCCGCAAAGGATTTTATTGATTTAATAATCCCGCGCGGTGGACCGGGGCTCATCAACTTTGTGAGAGTCCATGCCGAGATTCCGGTAATAGAAACAGGGGCAGGTGTCTGTCATGTTTATGTTGATGAAGATGCCGACATAAACATGGCGGGCAAAATTGTCTATAATGCCAAAGTTTCTCGTCCGGCTGTGTGCAATACATTGGATACTCTGCTTGTACATAAAAAAGTTGCTCATAGTTTAGCGTTCGAACTAGCTTCTTTATTGGAACTAAAACAGGTAGAAATTTTTGCCGATAGCAGCAATTATCAGATTTGGGAAAAATTAAAGTATCCTTTTTTGAAAAGAGCTCTCAAAAAAGATTTTGATCGTGAGTTTTTGTCTCTCAAGATGGCTATTAAAACAGTGAATAATATAGACGAAGCACTGGAGCATATTAACAGACACTCCACCAAACATTCAGAGGCGATTATCACCGAAAGCCGCGAGAAAGCCAAAAAGTTTTTGGAGACGGCGGATGCCGCTTGTGTATATCATAACGTTTCTATACGATTCACCGACGGATCGCAATTTGGCTTAGGCGGGGAGATCGGCATTTCTACCCAAAAACTGCACGCCCGCGGACCAATGAGCATTAGAGAAATGACAACGTATAAATGGGTAATAGAAGGCAGTGGACAGGTAAGAACATAATTACTATGGCTCCTATTCAGCGCACATGGCGAACGAGAAAAATTGGCTCGTTAAAACCTTTGCAACGTCTTCACGCGCCGCGGCAGTTTCGCGTTCCCCATAAGAGGAGCGGCGGGTCTTTCCCCAGTCGGCTGGTTCTTTTGGCGCTTATCGGCGGCATTGCGTCCGTTGTGCTGATAGCGGGATTTTTTTACGTATATTCACGAGATCTTCCCGCTGTTGAAGAAATACGAAAAGGCTCGATTGTAATCCCTGAAAGCACGAAAATTTATGACCGAAGCAGTGAACATCTTTTATACACGATTCACGGCGAGGAGAACAGAACGCGCATTTCTTTGGCAGAGATTCCGGATTTTGTGAAATGGGCGACGATCGCAACCGAAGATCAGGATTTTTACAGGCGCGATCTTGCGATTGATTTCAAAGGAATTGCGCGGGCGATTCTCGGGCTTCTGCGCACTCATAGTTTGGAGTCCAGTCCCGGGGGTTCAACAATCACACAACAGCTCGTGAAGAACCTTATCTTAACGCGCGAGAAAACTCTCTCACGCAAAATCAAGGAGATCATTCTTTCGTTTCGCATTGAAAAAACGTTTACGCGCGATGAAATCCTTGAGCTCTACTTAAACCAAATTCCTTACGGTTCAAACGCGTACGGCATTGAACAGTCCTCGCAGACATTTTTTGGAAAGAGCGCTAAACATTTGACGCTTTCACAGTCCGCCATTCTCGCCGCGCTCCCGAAAGCCACAACGAGACTATCTCCTTTTGGTTCTCAAACTGATGAGCTTTTCGATCGTCAGCGCGCCATATTAAAACAAATGCTTAATGAAGGATATATAAGCGAAGACGAATGGAACCGAGCTCTCACCGAGGAAATCGCTTTCAAGAAATCGCCGGAGCGTATAGAGGCGCCGCATTTTGTGATGTATGTCAGGGAAATTCTCGCGCATCGCTACGGAGATTCTGCGCTGGAACACGATGGTTTGAATGTAATCACAACGCTTGATTATGATTTGCAAAAGATCGCGGAAAAAGCGGTTGCTGAAGGCGCGAAAACAAATGACCAAAAAGGCGCGGATAACGCCGGACTCGTGGCGATTGATCCAAAAACCGGGCAGATTCTCGCGATGGTCGGTTCACGCGATTATTTTGACACTGATCATGAGGGGAATTTTAACGTTGCGCTTGCGAATCGCCAGCCGGGCTCATCGTTTAAGCCGATCGTGTACGCGACGCTGTTTACAAAAGGCTACACCCCGGATACGATTCTTTATGACGTTGAAACTGATTTTGATCCGCGCGAAGGAGCCGAGTACAAGCCCCAAAATTATGACGGCAAGTTTCGGGGCCCTGTAAAAATTCGCGCGGCTCTTGCAGGATCGCTCAATATTCCGGCAGTGAAGGCGCTCTATTTGGCCGGAGTTGAAACCGTGCTGGACTACGCGGCTCGGCTTGGATACACAACCCTTACCGATCCGGGCAAAGTCGGGCTTTCGCTTGCTCTTGGAGGAGGCGGCGTGAAACTCCTTGAACACACTCTCGCCTTTGCGGTACTCATAAACGACGGAGTGCGGGAAGAGACGGTTTCAATCATGCGGGTTGAAAAAAATAATGCCAATGTTTTGGAAGAGTGGGAAGAAAGCGATGGCGAGCGCGTGTTTTCTATAAACTCTGCGCGTATGGTAATTGATATTTTACAAGATAATTCAGCTCGCGCGCAGGTGTTTGGAGAGGGCGGGCCGCTTGTGCTCAAAAATCGTCCGGCCGCTGTAAAGACCGGAACCACAAACGATTACCGCGACGCTTGGACCATCGGCGGAACGCCGCAGATTGTCGCTGGAGTCTGGGCCGGGAATAACGATAATTCGCCTATGAATAAAGGGGATGGAGGGTCGCGCGCCGCGGCGCCTATATGGAACGCATTTATGCAGGGCGCTCTCAAAAATACAGAGGTTATTCAGTTTCCAAAGCCCGAGATTCCGGTTACAGGAAAGCCAATACTGGATGGTACTCTTGATGGCGCGATAAAAGTTAAGGTTGATAAAGTAAGCGGCAAGCTTGCGACCGAATACACGCCAGCCGAATACATTGAAGAGCAGTCATTTGCCGAGTTTCACAGCATTTTTCATTACATAGATAAATCCGCGCCGCTTGGGCCCGCTCCAGTGCAGCCATCTCTAGATCCTCAATATTCGGAGTGGGAGAAAGGCATAACTCTATGGGTGGAAAAATCAGGATCATCCGATAAACTTACCAAACCGCCAACCGAGTACGACGACGCGCATGTTCCGGCAAACATTCCATATTTAGCGATTCTTTCGCCGGCTCCACGCGCGGAACTCCACGAGGATTCAGTGCTAGTTGAAATTGATGTTACCGCAAAGCGCCATCTTGCAAAAGTTGAGTATGAGCTTGACGGGCAGTTCCGTGAAAGCGCCGGGCTTCTACCATACTCGCGAAGAGTGTATTTTGGGTCTATCCCGGATGGGGCGCATATTATTACCGTTACAGCGTTTGATGACGCTGGGAATCGCGCCAAACAAGAGGTTGAGATTGCTCTTTCTCGCGGAAAGTCAGCAGGAGAGACAAGTCCGCTTATTCCGGCGACTCCAGGCGTTACGATTCTTGCTCCCACAAAAGACGCAGTAATAGCGCGCGATCAGTTTCCGTTTACAGTGCGGTTGTTTGTGGACAAAAGCGAACTGGCAGAACTCGTGAACGTGTATTATAATGACAAAAATGGAAATCCGATGCTTATCGGGACTGTTACAAGTATTGCGGAGGAGCCTATAGGAGTTTCATGGAAAACGTCTCCGTCTCCTGGTTCATATACAATGTACGCGATTCTGATTGATAAAAACGGAGAGTCGTATAGAAGTGAAGTTAAGATAATTGTCAATTAAACAGCTAATACGAACACGATATAACATGAAGCAAGAATCTCTCTTACAACTACTCTCTCAAGGTCTAGAAAGAACAATCCGTGATAACAATCCTTGGTGGAGAGGTGAACGAGTGGCAAACGTGCCCCCAATACACCGATGGGCTTATCAGCCCGTTTACAATCGGTTAAAAGAAGGTTTGTCTCCCGCGGTTCTACTGCGCGGCCCACGCCAAATTGGGAAGACAACCTTGCTCGTTCAAGTGATTCATTCGCTTTTAGATGAGGGTGTGGCACAAGAGCGGATTTTTCGCGTGCAGTTCGATGAACTGCCGGACCTCATTAAATTAGAAGGTAATACAATTCTTGAACTAGCGCGCTGGTATTCACAACAGGTTCTTCACAAAACACTCAATCAAGCGGCATTAGATAATGAGCCAGCGTATATTTTTTTAGATGAAGTGCAAAATTTGCCAAATTGGGGGCCGCAATTAAAGCATTTGATTGATATTTATCAACCGCGAGCAGTTATCACTGGAAGTTCTGCATTGCGTCTTGAGGTCGGTAAAGATAGTTTGGCTGGAAGAGTGCATACTCTTGATATGGGGCCGCTGTTTTTGCGCGAAATTGCAGAGATTCGTCAATTTGGAAAGTTAGAGCCATTTCTGCCTTTGAACGGACTAGCTCCGTTAAAGAAAAAGGATTTTTGGTTGGACCTGCGTCAATTTGGACTAAAGAATCAGATACTTCGAGAGCAGGCATTTTCAGCATTTTCCGAGAGAGGGGCATATCCAGTAGCGCAAGTCAACGCCGACCATTCTTGGGAAGAACTCGGAGATCAGTTAAATGAAACAGTTGTAAAACGAGCAATTCAGCATGATCTACGATTGGGAGTAAGAGGGCAAAAACGCGACGAGCATCTATTGGAAGAGGTTTTTCGGTTCGTATGTCGCTATATTGGACAATCTCCATCTTCTGCCTTCTATGTTAATGAACTTAAAAATATTATGAATGCAAATATTGGCTGGAACCGTGTCTTAACCTATCTCAAATTTTTGGATGGCACGTTGTTGATTGGTCTTATTGAACCGTTAGAACTACGCCTCAAAAAAAAGAAAGGTCCGCCAAAACTCTGTTTATGCGATCATGCGTTACGTGCCGCGTGGCTTCAGGAAGTAATACCGCTTACTGAAGTAGGGTTAGCACAATCACCGCACCTTTCTGACCTTGCCGGGCATATTGCGGAAAGCGCCGCCGGATACTTCCTTAAATCAATTACAGGTCTTGATGTCGCACATTTTCCAGCAAGAGATTCGGAGCCTGAAGTAGATTTTATTTTAACAATTGGCGAACAGCGCATTCCTATAGAAGTAAAATATAGCCGCCATATAGATTATAAAGATACTCATGGGCTACGTTCGTTTATTGATAAAGCTCACTATAATGCGCCTTTTGGGCTTTTAGTAACATTGGGAGAAGAAGTAAAAACAGATGATCCTCGTATTGTTGCATTGCCACTTTCAACACTATTATTTATGCGTTAAAATAAAATTATGCTCTATCTCGCCGCCGACCACGCCGGTTTTGAATTAAAAGAAAAAATTAAGGCGTTTTTGAAAGAACGCGGTATTGCATTTGAGGATATGGGCGCGTATAGTTATGATAAAGACGATGACTATCCGGATTTTGCCTATAGCGCGGCAAAAAAAGTTGCAGAGAATTCTGATGAAAATCGCGCAATCGTGATTTGCGGAAGCGGCATCGGCGTTTCAATCACCGCAAATAAAGTGAAAGGCGTATATTGCGCGCTCGTGTGGAACAGGGAGGTTGCAAAAAGAGTTTCCGAACACAACAACAACCCAAACGCGATTGCCTTGCCTGCTAGTTATATTGATTCAGCGGAAGCATTTGCAATAGTTGATATATTTTTGAAACCATCTTCATCGCTAATTCCCGAACGGCACAGACGGAGATTTGGAAAGGTGCGGGAGGTGGAAAGTGAGATAATTTAACAAAGTTTATGTGACGGTTTAGATTAGCTTAACTAGACCTGAAATTGTCACTTAAACAAATTTTATTTTATGGATTTTTTTAGAAAAATGTTTCAACAAAATAGTGAAACTAAAAATGAAGAGAGCACGGCACAATCTACAACTAATGACAAGACGGAAGAAAAAGAATCCGACCAAAGAGGTAAAACGTGGCAAGTAAATCAATTATTTGAGGAGGCTGAAAGAAGAGGATATCCAAAAGTTGCCGGTCCAATTAAGCGTATTATGATGGATCAAATACGAATACACCAGTTTAATCAAGGAACTTTAGATATCTCTCAAGAGTTTTATGAAAAACCTTATACTCCGCAAGAGCAAAAATTAATTGACAAGTTTGCGGCAATGATGCAGCGGCCCCATGACGACCAAAAATTATCTATCTATACCAACCAATCTGATCATGGTGAAGATGCAGAAAAAATGCGTCTAGAACGAATAAATACTCTTATAAGTCCAGAGTTTACTGAAAAATATGAAACCTTAAGAAAAAAACTTTTAACCTATAAAGAAATTTTAGATAAAGAAGAAGATGTAAATCTTGAGATGGCGAAATGGGGGAAACAGTTGTATGAAGCGCTCAATAGCGATAGTGATTATAAATCATTGATCACAAATCAAAAATTGAACGAATTGAAGGAAATGCATGATGCGCTATATCAAGATAATAGAATACACAGTGCGAATGGAACAATTCAGGAGATGAACAAACTCTCGCAAGAGGTTGGGCTTGATTTTTATACTTTTAAACGACCGGAATATGATGCTAAAATGATCCTAACACCTGATCTTATTATTGATAAACTAGAAAAGGCATACCATGCGCGTTTGTGGAAATTGCAGGAAGCTGGAGACAATGAAGAATTCAAAAATTTGGCGCGCGGAATATATTATGATGACGTTCAGGCGCTTGAAAAGTCGTTAATTCCACTAAGCCAATCTATTGAAAAATATCAGGATTTATGGAGTTTACAACAGAGCTGGTATTACAATCTCGCTGTGTACGCGCGAAGTAATTATGGCAGTAGCGTAAATGTTGCTGATGCGCATAGATATGAAAAATTAAAAAAAATTGTTCATGAAATAAAGCTCTTGGATGATAGTATGAAAAATATAAAAAAAGAAGAAGTGGACAAAATTTTTGAAGACATAAATTTGTTTGCAAAACGCCATAATCTTGATGTTCAGTTTTCTGCTCAAAAACTTTATCCTAGCGTAAGTTCGGATACGATTATACAAGAGTTTGACAAATCGTACCACGCGCAATTGTGGGAATTAACAAATAAACTGCCGATTTCAAAAATATGATCCAGATCATCCCCGCAATCCTTGAAAAAGAATTCTCGGCAATCGCACAAAAAATACGGCGCGTTGAAAAAGAGGCGCCTGATATAGGATTAGTGCAGATTGATATCGCGGACGGCGTTTTTGTGCCGAACATCACATGGTCGCGCGCGGAAGATCTTGCGGAGTTTTCGTCATCGCTCACTTATGAGATTCATCTGATGACGCAGAATCCATTGCGAATTTTAGATGAGTGGTTTGCGTTATCGCGCCTAAAGCGTATCATTATACATAAAGAGGCGTGCTCTCGAAAAGATGTAAGCGAGTGCGCCATGCGCGCGCATAAAGCCGGAAAAGAGCTAGCAGTCGCATTAAATCCTAGTACTCCCGTGAGCGCAATCATAGATGAGCTTCCACAAATAGACATGGTGTTACTTATGGGAGTTGATCCAGGGTTTGCGGGGCAATTGTTCAAAGAAGGCGTTCTTTCAAAAATTCATGAACTTCGCGCCAAAGCTCCCGCGATTCCGATTTCGGTTGACGGAGGGATAAATCTTGAAACCGCTCCGCGGATAATTCTCGCAGGCGCGACTCACTTGTGCCTGGGATCGTATTTATGGAAACAAGAGAACATCGGCAAAGCCATTCGTGAATTGCAGTTTTTATAAAATTTGGAGTATCAACATTTTTTTATGCACCCGTTTATCCCAATTATCGGCACAATCGTCTGGTTTATCATTATCGGAGGAATGGTTTTTGCGATGTACGAACTCATCCGCATTGACAGAAAAATTTTGGCAGAGAAAGAACTGCCGAAGCGCGTAAAGCAGACGCCAGTCTATGAGCATCGGGCAGTGTGCGCTGGCATCGTTATTGGCGCGGTGCTTCTCCCGATTCTTTTTGGCGCGATTATGCGCGGGTTTTCGTTTGGAAAAGCGTGGTTTGTTATTTCATTCGGATTTTTGCCGTGGCTTATTTCATCAACGAGCGTCTTAAATAATCTAGGCCATGGAGTAGTCGCATTAGTTGCGCTTATTATGTATACGCTTGTGATTATTTTTTTCGCGCTCGTGTTTCGTCATAATCAAAAAAGCACGTACATCGCGCTTTCAGTGATTACTGTTTTACTGCTGATTCCGCTTTATGTATTGTCATTGAATATCGCGGAGTCAACAATGTTAGGATTTCACAGATAATTTTTGAAGAAATTTGCGCGCCTCTAATTTCGTATTAACGCGTCCCGACAGTTGCGCTTCACGGAGCCGCGCTATGACTTTCCCGACTTCTACTCCGGGCTTGATATTCAAAATTGTCATAATTTCCTCCCCATTCAAAAGCGCTTTCGGCGGCTTTTTTTTAATTTCCGCAATGCGTTTTTTTATGATTGATAATCCATGGAGATTGTCGCGATCAGGACTTAATGGCACGCTTGCGCGCGAATCGCACTCAATCATCGTCATCAGGTGTTCTGACGGGTAACGATCGCTTAAAAAATATCGCTCAATAGTAGTGTTTCGCAGTTTTTTCGGATCACCGCTAAACGCAATCATATGGTGTTTAATGAGCCACGAGGCTTGTTCTTTTTCTACTCCCGCGGATTCCAGTTTTAGCCGTTTGATCATCCGCCGCGCAATTCGCGCTCCGACAGTCGCATGATTATAAAAAGTAATTTTATTTCCGCGTCTCTTTCTTGTTTGCACTTTTCCGCTGTCGTGGAGGATTAGCGCTAATATAAGAGTTGGGTCGTATGGATGTTTCCTATTTTTTTCCAGTTCGCGAAGCGCGAGGAGTGTATGAGTCCATACAGTTCCTTCTGAATGCCATTTTTTCGGCTGTTTGCATTTCTGCATGAGCGCGAGTTCAGGAAATAATACTGGGATTAGTCGAGTTGAATTAAAAAGTTTCAACGCGGCCTCTGGAGATGCGCTGATCGCCTTCACGATTTCAGTCGCGGCGATTTCTTTTGTTACGTTTTTTGCCTTTGCGATCATTTGAGAGATAATCTTGCGCGTTTTCGGTTCAATTTCAAAGTTTAATTCAATGGCTATGCGAAGCGCGCGCAGAAGCCTGGAATTATCTTCTGTAAAACGTTCGTGCGGATCCCCGACAGTTCGGATGATTTTGTTTTGAATATCGCGCCGCCCATCGTGCGGATCAATGTAAAGTTTATTTCGCATGTCATAAGCAATGGCGTTTATAGTAAAATCCCGCCTTTCCAAATCTTTTTCAATTGAAAGCGTGTGGTCCGATTGCACGGTTACGTCGCGTCTCGCTCCAGTGCCCCATCCTGTTTCACGGCGGGGGATGGCGATATCAACATCGTTCCATTTATACACGCCAAACGATTTTCCAACGAGCCGCAAAGCGCCGAGACCAGCAAGAATTTTTTCCAGTTGATCTTTCGGAACTCCTGTAACAACCACATCCAAATCGCAAGCTACGCGTTTCATGAGTTTATCGCGCACGGCTCCGCCAACAAGATATACTTTTGAAGATGGGTATTTTTTATAAAGGATGCGTTCAAGAATTTTGATTTGGCTTAACATAAATAAAAATTATACACAGTTTTTCCCCATATTATAGGGATAAAATGATACTTGTGGATAAAAAAAGGATATGCTATATTGCAGACACACCAATGCTTGACCCACAAAAAATTTGGCAGTCCGCTCTTGGAGAATTGGAACTCATGCTCTCCAAGGCGAATTTTACAACATGGTTTCAGAATACCTTTATTATCACAATTGCGGAAGATACCGGCGAAGTTGCGATTGCGGTGCCAAACGCGTTTACAAAATCATGGATGGAACAGCGTTACAACGCGTACATCATGAAGGCGTTGAATAACGTTTGTCAGGATAAAATTAAACGCATCTTATATCAGATTCAAACTGCCCGCCAAGTTATAAAACCGCCGGATGCAACAATTTATCCTCTTTCCAATCCAAAGCTAGGCGGAGTGATTGTACAGGAAAAAGTGGACGAGTTCGGGTTTAACAGGCGATATACTTTTGACAATTTTGTTGTCGGTAGCGGCAACGAACTCGCGTATTCCGCAAGCCGCGCTATTTGCGAAGAGCTCGGGACGAGATACAACCCGCTTTTTCTCTACGGCGATGTCGGGCTTGGCAAAACCCATCTCATGCACGCAATCGGGCAGTTTATACGCAGAAACCACGCCGGTAAAAAAGTGCTCTCTCTAAATTTTGAACGATTTACAAACGACTACGTGTCAGCCGCGCGTTCCGGAGGATTTGACGCGTTTCGGGCTACATACAGGGGAGTTGATGTTCTTTTAGTTGATGATGTGCAGTTTATGATTGACAAGGAAAAAACGCAAGACGAGTTTTTCCATACGTTTGAAGAACTGCATCGCAAGAACAAACAAATGGTGATCACCTCTGATCGCCCGCCAAAAGCGCTTGTGGAATTGCAGGATCGCATGATTTCGCGGTTTGAGTGGGGGATGATTGCGGACATCAAAATGCCGGACGTTGAAACCAGAATTGCGATTTTAGAAAGTAAATGCAAAGAGAAGCAGTTCACGCTTGAGCGGGAGCTGGTCGTGTATATTGCGGAGAGCATTAAAAATAATATCAGAGAATTGGAAGGGGCTCTAAATAAGATCATCGCATGGTACGAACTCTCGCGAAAAACGCCGACGATCAATTCTGTGAAAGATGTTGTTGCGAGTTTTCTTGCAGATCCAAGCAAGCGCGCGCTAACTCCAAAGCGCGTTATGGAGGCTGTTGCGGAGTTTTACTCTGTGTCCCTGGATGACATTTTAGGGATATGCCGGAAACGCGAGTTTGTGGTTCCGCGGCAGATTACAATGTATTTGATGCGCCAGGAACTGGATTTTTCGTTTCCGACGATCGGTCTGCATCTTGGAGGGCGAGATCATACAACTGTTATGTACGCGTGCGACAAAATCGGCGGCATGCTTGAGTCGGAAGAGCGGTTGCGACTGGAGGTGGAGAATATAAAACAGAGGCTGTACGGATAGCGCAAATAACTTTGAACTTTATGCGTCTTGTAACCGACCTCCACGTCCATTCCAAATACTCTCGCGCGACGAGCAAGAATCTCTCTCCGGAAGGGTTGATACAAGCGGCGAAAATGAAGGGGATAGACGTGATTGGCACAGGCGATTTTACGCATCCGAAGTATTTGAGAGAACTCAAAGAAAAATTGATTCCTTCCGATTTGGAAGGTTTTTTTGTTTTGAAAGACTGCGCCCTGGAGCAATTTCCGATGTTCATGCTGACTCAAGAAATTTCGTGTATTTATACGGAAAACGGCAGAGGGCGAAGAAATCATATTTTGATCACGGCGCCTGATTTCAAAGCTGTTGATCGTCTCGCAGAGCGGCTTGGGAAAGTTGGGAATCTCGCCTCTGACGGGCGCCCGATTTTGGGGATGTCGTCGGAGGAACTTGCAAAAATCGTGTTTGATGCAAGTGGAGAGTGTATGGTAATTCCGGCTCATATTTGGACTCCGTGGTTTTCAGTTTTTGGATCTAAAAGCGGTTTTGATTCATTGAGCGAATGCTTTGGCAAGATGTCGCAACATATTTTTGCGGTTGAAACAGGGCTTTCATCGGACCCTTTAATGAACTGGAGAGTTCCGGAGCTGGACTCGTACGCGATAGTTTCGCATGGGGACGCGCATTCTATAGGAAAGGTTGGGCGCGAAGCAACAGTGTATGAACTTGCCTCGGCGAGTTATCAAAATATAAAAGATGCCTTAAAAAATAGCCGACGCTTGGATAAAAAAAATTTCCCGAAAAATTATATTCTATACACAATTGAATTTTATCCGGAAGAAGGAAAGTATCATTACGACGGCCATCGCGCGTGCGGTATTGTGTTTTCGCCTGAAGAAACGAAGCGAGCACAAGGGCTGTGCCCCAAATGCAGGAAGCCTCTTACTCTTGGAGTTGAATACCGCGTTGATTTTCTTTCAGGGCGAACCGCTGACGAGGCGCGCGTCTACGGAGAACTTCACCGTCCGCCTTTCAAAAAAATCGTTCCGCTCTCCGAGATCATAAGAGATGTATTTGGAACTAAATCGGAAACAAAGAAGGCGCGCGAGGAATATGATAAGCTCATAGACGAATGCAAAAACGAGTATGCTATTCTTATGGAAATTTCAATTGACGAGCTTGCGCATTTGACGCTGCCTGAAATCGCCGAAGGGGTACAAAGAGTTCGCGAGGGACGTATTCATATTGAGCCCGGCTATGACGGCGTTTACGGCAAGGTTTCTGTGTTTTCCGATTCCGATCGCTCCGCGTTTTTCGGAGCTCAAACGGCGTTGTTTTGAGTGGTTTGGGTTTACAATCATGATTTTATGATATTTGGTTGACTAACCGAATAGTTGATTTATTCGTATATTCTGATATACTAATGTCATGGTAACTGTTGATATTTTAGCGCAATTTAATCCGTGGTGGACGCAGAAAGAGGTGCCAAAAGTGTTTGTCGGCTCACATGAGCGGCCAATACTGCGCGAACTTATAAAGCATCTGGATAGTCGTTTCGCAGTACTGCTTTTTGGTTTGCGGCGTGTGGGTAAAACGACTACATTTTATCAGCTGATAAAACATCTTTTGCGTATTGGAAGCGATGAGCGCAAAGTTTTATACTTTTCTTTTGACGATCAATCCGCGACCATTCAAAACATTGTTGCGCTATATGAGGAAAAGATTATCAAAAAAAAATTAGGCGATATTGATCGGATATTTTTTTTCTTTGACGAAATCCAGAAAGTCGCAGATTGGCAGTCCGCAATCAAACAACTGTATGATCTTCATCCAAACGTCAAAATTTTTCTTTCTGGTTCCGCATCAGTAACGCTTGAGAAAAATGCTCGCGAAAGTCTTGCTGGACGGATGATTGACATATATGCCGCTCCTCTGACATTCAAAGAATTTCTTGACTGGAAGAACAATAAGGTTGCGCTTGATAATCCTGAACTTGCTCAAGGCGAAATTCAGCCGTTATTAATGGATTATCTTCGCAAAGGCGGTTTTCCGGAACTTGCGCATGAAGAGAGTGACGATGCTGTGCGCCAGTATCTCAAAAACTTAATCCTTGAGCGTATTATATACAGAGATCTTCCGCAGGAATTTGCGCTTAAAGATGCTGAACTTCTGCGAACGCTCCTTGAATATATTGTGCGCGAACCGGGCAATATCGTGAACGTGGAACGGCTCGCTCGCGATACCGGACGGAGTAAAATTACGATCGGAAATTATCTTGGATATTTGCAGTATGGACTTCTGGTTCGCGCAATCGGAAATTTGCGCCCGGGGTTTCTCATCGCCTCCAGGAAAGGAAAAAAGTACTATCCTGTTTCTCCTGCTTTCTGTTTTGCGTATCGCAGTGATTTCTATACTGACGCTCTGCTTGCGAAAGTCGCTGAATCGGCGGTCGCGATGAAACTGAACGCAGAATATTATTACCGGAATGGTTTTGAAATTGACTTTGTGCGCAAGGACGGGCAGGAGATACTTCCTATTGAAGTAAAGTGGGGAAAGCCGGACGAAGTTCAACTTAAGGCATTTATGGAGAAGTTTTCCATCTCAAGCGGCATTCTTGTTACTCGTGATGTTTTTCGCGATGAGAGATCAGGAATTCGTCTAGTGCCGCTTTGGAAATTTTTACTGGAGGATTAAACATTGATGAACAAGATATTTTTTGCTATCTTTAATCGACGATCATATTTATGACTCCGAGACGGCAATCGCCAAAACTTACGATGCTTAAAAAGTATGTTACAGATCGTGATGATGTGCTTATGGCATTTTTGTTTGGCTCGCGATCAAAAGGGCGGGAGAAGGCGATGTCTGACTGGGATATCGGCGTATATTTTAAGCCGGAAACTCAAGCTATTGAATGGGAGGTTCAAAAATCGTATCCAGTAGAAGACGCGATATTGGGAGACGTGATCAAGCTACTTGGAACTGATAACGTTGATCTACTGGTTCTCAATCGCGTGCCCTCAACACTTGCCGCATCCGCGCTTGCAGGCTCTCCGTTAGTGATCAAAGACAGAAAAACGTACCTTTCTTTTCTCTTGCGAGTAACCGGAGAGGCGGAGGATTTTAGGGAATTTACAAAGGATTATGCTCGGATTTATTGGCGATCATAGTGATTTGCGATGGCGGGAAATCAGCGCGTTTATCGCGCAGGCAGAGCCGCCGATGCGTGAATTGATTGAGGTGGTAAAGAAACATGTTCAATAATTTAATTTGACTTTTTTAGAAATAATGGTACAGTAATACGTTTTAATTAAATAATTCCTCGTAGCTTGTTGCGGGGCAAGTCATTCACTATATGGAAAAACGTAAACACGATGAAAAAAATAAAGAGGAGGTCGTCAGTAAAGAAGAGATTCGATATAAAGGTAAACTATTTGAAGTGGTTTCAGAGCCGGTTGAAATAGATGGAAAAACTTTTGCATTTGAAAAAGTGCGCAGAAGTCCCGGTGTGAGATTGATTATAGGCGACGGACAGGGCAATATTATGCTTACGCGAGAGTTTCGACGAGAACTTTCAGAATTTGATTACCGCTTGCCGGGTGGAAAGGTTTTTGATTCTTTGGATGAATTTAATAAGTTTAAGCAGAGTAAAGGAAACATTATCGAAAAAGCAAAACAGGCTGCGCTTAAGGAGGCAAAAGAAGAAACGGGATTCGCTCCGGATGTGTTAGAGCATCATTCAACTTCAAAATTAGGTGCTACAGTAGAGTGGGATTTACATTATTTTGTCGGCTCTGTAAATAGATCCCAGCAGGGTGTACAAGAATTGGAGACAGGAGAAAATATTAAAGTTGTCTGGTTTACCGAAGAAGAAGTCAAAAAACTTATTTTGGAATCAGATAAATTTTCAGAAGAAAGAAGCGTTGCTACATTGATGAGATTTTTGTATCGGACAGAGACGGGTGTAGAATCTATTCCCAAAGAAGAAGGCCATCGTCTGAATCGACCTTTTGGAATCAAGAGATTTAAGTAGCATCAGATTGCGAGCAAGAAATCTTGAAAAGCTCAAGCAGATTTCAGATATAATTTTTGTTGGCTCTTCTCTTGTTGGAAAAACTACACTCGTTGATGCGGTTAGAAACGCGATGAAAACCAATGAGACACTCGCTTCGGTTTTTCAAATTCCCAAAAGAGTTATCACTAGACCGCAGAGAGCCAATGATAATCTCGTAGAGAATCAATTTGTAACTGCCGATGAATTTGAGAAGATGGTTCAATGTGGAGATATCGGATTGCATTGGGTGAGAAAAATGGAAGGAAATCGCGAAGAGCGATATGGTTTCTTGAATGTTGATAAAAGCAAAATTCCAATTTTTTCGGGGAATGATGCTATCATTAATAATAAAGAAAGTGTTATGCCGTCTGATTTGCTTGAGCAATCTTTAATTATTGCGGTGTATAGTCCTGATGACTTGCGAGATGAAAGAATGCGGCAGAGATCTCCTGATTTAATAAAAGATAAACCGGAAGAGGTAAAATATAGACTATCTGACAGAGCGATTAACATGTGTCCTGAAGCGCATTTGGTTGTCAAAAATTTTGGTCGCTATCAAAATTTAACAAAAGAAGATTTGGTTCGCTTGTTTTCATTAATAGCAGAGTTGAAATCTTAAACGATGTTTCAGTTTTAGAACAACAGACGCCATTACCATTCCTGCCATTTCCGTCTTTTTTGCGCTTATTGTTTTGAAAATATTTGTAAAAAAACGCTCGTCCTTGCTTTTTTTTGTAAAGAAGAGTATCTTGGATTAGTTTTGAGAAACTTATAAAGTATGAGCGATAGTTCTAAAATGGAAGGTTCTATTGATGAGGGGCGGTTAATGCGCATCCTTCCTACTAATACAACAGTAGAACAACAGCTAGTTGAAAGGTTAGAGCTTCCACGACGTGAAAAAGTTACGGATCAGTTATTTTGGAGAGAAGGTGAACCTGACACACCGGAATCGTGGATGGATTGTTTTTTTAAAATGTCTCCCCATATTGTTACGGTGTTAGAGAATCCAAATAGCATTGATGCACAGAAAGAGATTACACAATTTGATGAATGGTTTCGGCTAGAGCTACAAATGTTTGCGGAGCAGATTATTGCTTCAGACAGCACTATTACAATAGAGCAATTGAAAAAAAATATTGTAGCTCGTGCCGCAGAGTATATTTACTTTTCTGATGTATTGCCGAATAAAAAAAATTTGCATGACGTTTCGCTTGAACTAGTTACCAGTTCACCAAATACAGAACGTATTCGTACGTCTCCGGCAACAGGTGTCACACTTGATCATATTTACGGATACCCAAACTGGATTCAAAAAGAATTGGATGATTTTGCAGGGACAATTAAAGATCGCTCCCCAATTGATTTTAGTGATGCTAAGATATTAGAGAATAATAATGATCTCATTACTGAATTAATACACATCGCAACCGATATTATTACTTTAGAGTTGCCTATAAGTGAGGGGACACGCGAGCGTCTGGATATTGTCCAACAATTATTACATGAAGCGATTATTGTAAATCGTGAAAAAGGCAAGAAACCGGTCATTATCAGTTTGGGTTCAGGCATGGGGCGCGGGGTATTAGATGTAGTAAAAGAATTACAGGATTATATTAAAGAAGCGATTCTTATTGACTTTGATCAGGAATCTGTAGCTAAAAGTCAGGTGAAAGCCCAAGAGTACGGCGTTCAATCATTGTGTAAATTTTTGCCGCATGATTTAAGCAAAGTCATAGGAGGAAAACAGATACTTAAGGACTTCCTTGGCTCTTATGGGGTAGTCGTTGATGACGGAACTTCAGTGATTATTGAATGTGCTGGTATGGATGATTATTTTTCGTCGCGCATTCGGAAAAATTTTAACGCTAACATTTTCTCTATGTTCGCTTCTCATCCGGAAAGTTTTTATATTGTTTCACATATTGGCAAAGCGGCGAATGGGAATTCATACCCACAACAAAATGTGCTAGAATCTATTTTTCGCTGGTCAAAAGAGTTAAAAGTACAGATGTACGGCGCTAGCCGAGGTGAATTGATCCAGACATTTAGTGAAGCAAGTAATAAAACTTTGGGGCAACCGTCTCATGTACATCTTGTCGCCGAGAAAGAAGATTCAAAAAAAATATATCATATATTTATGTTTTCAAATAAGGAGGCAGATATCTCACAGATACAAAACAATCCGCCCCTTCCTTCTTTATAAAAAGGCATGGATTCTATTATAAGATTATTATCAATTTCCGGTTTTGCGATTAGTATTATTACCTGTTTTGTTGGTTTTGTTGCGTTGTTCAAAAGTAAAGGCGATCCTAGATTAAAATTTATTTTTTTCTTCATGTGTCTGTCTATAGCGACATGGTCTTTTTTTTATGGGTTATGGTTACTTGCAGATAATCATGACGAAGCGTTATTTTTAGTCCGTAGCCTAGGACTTGGTTCTATTTTGATTCCAATTTTTCATTTACACTGGATTTTCTCTTTTCTCGGTATTGAAAAAAAGTATAAATGGCTTTTATGGTATGGATATATTTCAAGTGTAATTTTTTTACTGTTTGCATATTCTTCTTTATTTGTGCGAGATGTTGAACTTACATACGGATTTCCATTTTGGCCTAAACCTGGTCCGTTATATCATATCTATTTATTTATTAATTTTATTGGTTTACATATCATTGGTTTTTATCAATTATTGGTTCACCTTCGTAGGAATCAAGGGATAAAACATCAACAAATTAAACATGTATTTATCGGTTTGCTACTAGGGGTCATTTTTGGTTCTACTAATTTTCCTTTTTGGTATGATATTAATATACCGCCATACGGTAATCCCATTGTTATTATCTATATTTCAATGTATGCGTATACAATGATTCGCTACCGCCTATTTGACATCCATCTCGTCGTCCGCCGGGGAACTATCCGAATTATTCTTGCGGCTTTTATCTACGGAATGTTTCATCTTGTAACATGGGCGATGGTGCGGGCGTTTGGGTCCGTGTGGGTGAAACCCGCGCTTATCACTGGGATATTCATTGCGATTGCGTTTGTGCTCGTTTTGCCGCTTGTGGAAAAGGGTATCATTAAACTCACAAACCGTTATCTTTACGCAAGCATCTATAATTCGCAAAAGACACTCCGATCTCTTACACGCAAGCTCACTAGAATCGTTGACGTTCTAAAAATCAGCTCGCTAATCACTGAAACGGTGCATGAAGTTTTGGATATTGAGTCAGTAAGGATTTTTGCGCAGAATTCAACGAATCATTGTTATCATCTTGTTCATTCAGTCGGCTTTGAGAGTAAAAAAAATGTGTCGTGCGATCTTGAGGAATGTTTTTTTACAAGATGGGTCCGCCATTTCAAAAAGGCGGTTGTGAAAGACGAGCTTCAGTTCATGGCAATGGAGCATAGACATAGAGATAAAGGCGCGGAAAAATTCATAAAGATTCAGAAGTATATGGAGAAAATAGGCGGCGAGGTTTGCATTCCATTTGTCGTGAAGCGGGAACTGATCGGATTTCTTCTTCTTGGCGCGAAGATATCGCGGGACGCATACACAAAAGAAGATATAGAATTATTAGAAACGCTCGGAAATCAAACCGCAATTGCGCTTGAAAACGCCCTTTTATACGAAAATATGGAACAGAGTGTAGAAGATCAGACAAAAGAAATTAAGGCGAAAAACGTTTATCTGGAAAAGCTTCTTGCGATGCGCGGCCAGTTTCTTGATATCGCCTCGCATCAACTGCGTACGCCGATTTCAGTTATCAAAGGATATGTTTCCATGTTGCGCGAGGGCGATTACGACAGCCAAACGCCGGCGGAAAAAGACGAGGTGTATCGCTCAATCGCGGAGAAAACCGAAAAACTTTCTCATATTGTGCGCGACATTTTGTACGCTTCGGAGCTCGACACCGGCGAGTTTACGTTGAAGGAGCAGGACATTGCGCGGTTTCCGATCATTCCGTATGTTTCTAAAATCGTTTCCATGCACCAAGACGAAGCGCGCGTGAAAAATATTTCACTGACGTTTTCAGCGCCCGGAGACGCTCTTTTAGTTCGCGCATCGGAGAGATATATGGAAGTGGTGTTTGACAATTTAATCACAAACGCCTTGCATTACACACCGAGAGATGGTAAAATAGTTGTCCGTGTAAAGCCTTTTCAGGATGTTGTGAGAGTTGAAGTGGAAGACACTGGAGTCGGTATTCCAAAAGAGGATCAGCCTGGGTTGTTTGAGAAGTTCAAGCGCGGGGCGAACGCTAACAGTATGTATACAGACGGTTCTGGGCTTGGGCTTTTTATAACAAAAGAGCTGATGGATGGGCACCCAAATGGAAAAGTCGGTTTTACAAGCGAACTTAATAAAGGCACAACATTTTGGGTGGAGATGGAGAGGGCGCTTTAATTTTTTAGTGTATGGATCGCGAAAAAACCGTTCTCTTCATTGAGGACGATCCGGATCAGCAAAAAATGTACAGCTTCGTTTTTAAGCGGGCTGGTGTTAGATTTTTGCAGGCTCAAAACGGCGAGGACGGAATAAAAATTGCCGAGCGGGAAAAGCCGGATGTGATTTTGCTTGATATTCTCATGAACGGCATTGACGGCGTGGATACGCTTGAACGCATGAAGCAGAATCCGAACATTCCAAAGACGACAGCGATCATTATTTTCACTAATTATACTAAAGAGGACGTTTTGAAAAGAGCTGAAAATTTAGGCGCAATAGAGATAATCATCAAGACCGACGTTGTGCCGAGCGAGCTTGTGGATCGGATACGGAAGAAGTATTTGAAGTAGCAAGGAGACGCACAAATTTTATTGCCAAATCAAAAATGCTCGACACGGGTTTATAATTGAAAGTATTATCTGGTGCGCCCAGCAGGAATCGAACCTGCAACCTTCTCGTTAAGAGCGAGCCGCTCTGCCAAATTGAGCTATGGGCGCGTGGAACATCCTGTTTGCGGGATGGTGCCTCCGGCAGGAATCGAACCTGCATTTTCGGGTTCGAAGCCCGACGTTTTATCCATTAAACTACAGAGGCATGATGGGGAGGAGAGTAGCATAAAAAAAATACGCGGACAATAGAGTCTTACATCACATATTCTCTTTTTAATTCCGCTTCAGCCTCCTGAATTTCAAAGTGCTCTGCATTGTGAATCGCGATTCCAACTGTGTGCGCGACGATTGAGATCAATGCCTCGTCGTTTGGCGTAAATCCGCCGTCTCCTTTTCTGTCGGCAAGGATTATGGCGCCTATCTGACGCCCCCGCACTTTAAGCGGCACACCAATTATTGAGCGCGAGGCATACCTAACTTTACGCGTGCGAGGCAGATACTCTGCTTCCCGTATATTTACGGTTTCGCCTTTTTGCACGATCCGTTCCGCGATGAAGTCCTCATTAAGCCCGATTCTGTTATTGAGATATGCAGTGTCCTGAAATCCGGTTATCGCCCGCATTTTCACATGACTCGCGTCGTTTTCAATCATGAGAATTATGCCGCGTTCGGCTTTGGTCGGCTCGCGAAGAATTGAAAGTATGCGCGTGCCCAAAGAGAGCACGGTTTCCCTGTTTTCTCCAAGAAGCGCGCCGATTTTTGAGAGCGTAACAATAATAGTTGAAGCGTGAGCAAAGTTTTCCGAGATAAGCGGGAGCAGGTTTAGAATAAATGTGAGGCGCATACTCTCCGGGAATTTTTCAAAGATTTGCCGTTTGATCGCAAGCACGCTTGCAGTTTCGCTCCGCACAAAACACGTGTGCGAATGTTTTGACGATTTTTGAAAAAGAGCTTCTTCCGCTATGTATTCGCCGGAGGATGCGATTGTTACAATTTCGCGCATGCCGCCTAGTTCTTTTACGATTTCCACCTCTCCTTCAAGAATGATAAAAAATGTATCTCGCGATTGTCCGGAGCGGAAAATTTCATGTCCGCGCTGTAAAACCTGTTGGCGAGATCCGCCTACAAACATTTCCAGTTCCATATTTTTGAATCCGTGGAAAATTGAAAGTTTTTTTAAATGTCGGTTCGTCATACTTTATAATTGGTCCGGATTCAACATATGCGCCTTTGCGTCTTCTATATCAACGAGTCCTTCAGCAACCAGGCGTTTTAAGTCGTTGTCCATAGTAATCATGCCTTCTTCCGCCGATGTCTGTATTACTGTTTTTATCTGCGCAATTTTGTTTTCTCTGATAAGATTTGAGACAGCGTTGTTATTTATGAGAATTTCGCGCGATGAAACTCTGCCCCCGCGCGCTCCCCGCAAAAGTTGCTGTGAGATAATTGCGCGCAAGGTTATTGAAACCTGAAGACGGACTTGCGGTTGTTGATACGGCGGAAAGGAATCAATAATGCGGTCAACGGTTTGCGCCGCGGAGAATGTGTGAAGCGTCGCAAGCACAAGATGCCCGGTTTCCGCAAGCGTAATGGTCGCCGCAATGCTTTCAAGGTCGCGCATTTCGCCGACCATAATGACATTCGGATCCTGACGAAGCACATGTTTTAGCCCTTCTTTGAAGGATTTCATGTCGTTTCCGAGTTGCCTCTGGCGTATGATGCTTTTTTTAGCGGTGAATAAAAATTCAATCGGATCCTCTAATGTTATAATATGACAGTTGCGCGTTTCGTTGATTTCGTTAATCATCGCCGCAAGAGTTGTTGATTTCCCGCATCCTGTCGGGCCTGTCACCAAAATGAGCCCTTCGCGCATCTTGAGAAATTTTTTTACAATCTGCGGCATAAGGAGTTCGTCCAATATGGGAACTGTAGTAGATACAATGCGTGCGACAAGCCCCGGCGACTCTTTTTCAAAATGGATATTCACGCGAAAGCGCGAGACATTTTTAATTTCGTATGAGAAATCCAGCTCGCGGTCGGTTTCAAAAAGTTTTTGCTGGAACGATGTGAGAAGAGAATAAATACTCTCTTTTGCGCTTCCCCTCGTGAAGGCCGCGCCTTCTATTTCATTGAGCACGCCGTCAATTCGTATTACAGGAGGTTTCCCCACAATAATATGTATGTCAGACGCGCCCTTTTCTACACCGAGCTTGAAAAGTGATAGTATTTCCATAGAGTAAGTACGTTTATTATTTATAATTTTTAAGAGTTTAAGAGTACAGTATAACAACATCTTTATTCCTTGTGAAGATTGTGGCATATTCAGGCTTGACGCTATCCTCTTTTTAGACTACTCTGTTTTCAATTGACAAATAGAGCAGTCCAAGGAACGCGGTTTAAATCCGCGGCTGTGCCGCAACTGTGATTTCCGACTAGTTTTGGAATAAGCCAGGTCTATGGACTCGCTTGTAATACTTCTCTTCGAGCAGAGAGACATTTAAGAAATTTTTAATTTCCAATTTTTAATTTTTAATAATCGGCGATTAGAAATCGCAAATCTCTCTTTGTTCGCAAGAGAGTTTTTATTTTTATGAGACGACAATCACATCTCGCCTTTTTCGCGATTATCGCAATCGCAACCGGACTTGTAACACCGCTTCGCGCGGCGCCGTCAAAAAATCAACTCGCCAGCCTTTATCTTAGAAATGCCCCGCAAAATTATTGGAGTACGCAGGCGCTTTACGTTCTTGGTGAAGAAGACATCGCCGAGGATCATCTCAAAGAGGCAAAGTGCGATTTCGCAATCGCATGCGCCGGGCCAATTTTGGGGATTGCGGCGCTCGGGCGGGACCCGCGTTCATTTGCAAAAGAAGACCTTGTCGCAAAATTACTTTCGTTTTCAGCAAACAATCAACTCGGGGATCCTCAAACATTAAATGACGATATTTTCGGCATCCTTGCGCTCATCGCCGCAGGCGTTTCAGCAGACGATTCGGCTATTCTACAAAGCAAAACATTTATTCTTAACAATCAAAATAGCGACGGCGGATTCGGGTTTATGATCGGATCATCTGACGTTGACGACACCGCAATGGCCGTGATGGCGATGCTAGAAGCCGGGGTTTCATTGGGAGACACAGCAATTCAAAACGCAGTTTCCTATATTAAACTTTCCCAAAACGCTGACGGAGGATTTCCGTTTGATCCTCTAAGTCCATATGGAACGAATTCTAACGCGGATACCACCGCATGGGTAGTTAGTATGCTGTATAAACTTGGCGAAGACCCCGAAAGCGCCGCGTGGTCTAAGGTAGGCAACACTCCGATTGCCTTTTTGCAGTCGCTTCAAACACCCGATGGTTGGTTTGAATCTGAGAAGAACGTTGAAAATGCCTTTAAGGTTAATACAACCTCCTATACGGCAATCGCGCTTGCCGGCGCCTCGTATCCTGTGCGAAAAATTGTTTACACTCCGCCTGCGCCGCCACCCCCGCCTCCGCCACCGGCAGGAATGATTATTCCGCCAACTTTCACTAACAGCCCCGCGATTCCGGAAGATACAAGCGAGGAACGAGACACAGAGGATAACGAGGACAAAAAAGAACCAGAGCCGCTTCCGGAAGAGCCATCAGCCACGGCAGTGCTCGGTCAAAAATTGGTCGCGCCTTTTACAGACGGCACGCTTGTAAAGCAGGAAAACGACCCGACCGTGTATATGATTGAGCATGGGCGAAAACGGTGGATTCCAAACGAAACCATTTTGGGTCTGCGATTTCCCTCGCCACGCAGAATTGAGTTTGCAAGCCGCGAGAACTTGGACTCGTATCCGGAAGGGTTAGAGATTGGGTATCCTGATGAGGTGTACCTTACTATTGAGGCGGGCAAGAAGATATTTTTAATCTCGCGCGGCAAGAAATATCATCTGCGCTCCGGCGAAACATGGACTCGCATCCGCGCGCGCGGCGACGCAGTTGTTGTTGCGGTCGGCGAGGCGGAACTTTCTCACTATGAGACAGGCGGAATAGTGGAGTAATTGGAGTTATGATATATTGAAGTGGCATATTCTTTTATGATTCTCACTGTTCGCAACCTTACCAAACGATTTAAGGATAAAACAGCTGTTTCCGACATCAGTTTTGATATTAAAAAAGGCGAGATACTCGGGCTTTTGGGCCCAAACGGCGCGGGAAAATCAACCACGATTGAGATGATTTTAGGATTGATTTCTCCGACAGAAGGGGAGATCAGTGTGTTTGGGAAAGACCTTGTAAAGAACCGCGGGGAAATTCTTTCGCGCATCAATTATTCCTCAACATATATTCAATTTATGTCTCGTCTCACAGTGCGCGAGAACTTATATTTCTTCGGGAAATTGTATAACGTCCGTAGACTCGGGAAAAAAATCGCCGCTGTTGCGGATGAACTTGAAATTTCTGATCTTTTGCATACCTTGTTTTACAAACTTTCAAGCGGCCAGAAAACGCGCGTGATTCTTGCAAAAACATTTCTGAACGATCCGGAATTTTTGCTTCTGGACGAACCGACCGCAAGCTTGGACCCGGACATCGCTTTTAAGGTACGCGATATTTTGCGGCGTATTCACCGTGAGCGCGGGGTTTCTTTTTTATACACGTCTCACAATATGTCGGAGGTTGAGGAGATGTGCGATCGCGTGATTTTTTTGCAAAAAGGGAAGATTGTGGCAGAAGGCGCTCCGGAAGAATTGAAACGCGCGGCGCGGGATTATTATGTAGAAGTAGCCTTTGCGAGCGGGAAAGAGAGCGCGTTTGTTGAATTTATAAACACGCGCGGATGGCAGTTTGAAATTGAAAGCGCAGGGCACTTGCACATCAAAACCAGCGCGGACGACTTGGGAGAAACCATGCAGGCAATCTCCCGCGAAAATTTCGGCATTTATGATTTAGACATTAACAAACCGGATTTGGAAGAGGTGTTTTTGAAGTTGGCGAAGGGGTAAATATAGTATTTGCATAGTTTTACAGGGCGCGCAGGATTATTTTCCCTTGATCATTGCCGTTGCAGGAGAAATAGGCAATAACTCTTTTGATCACAATCTTGGAAATTGGCCTGATATTCTTGGTATTTTTTTTGGCTATCGCTTGGATCAAAGAATTATTGCGCTTGCGGATCGCGGCCGTGGAATTTTGCAAACATTGCGAAATGTTATGAATGGTATACGCGATGATAAAGAAGCGCTCCGTATAGCGTTTACAGAAGTTATTTCCGGCCGCGCGCCGGAAGCGCGGGGAAACGGATTAAAATTTGTGCGAGAGACAGTGGTTCAGTATCCGTTGAAACTTTTTTTTCAAACAGGCGGCGCGGTTCTTAAGCTAGAAAAAAATGATCCGGTTATGCGTATCTCAAGCGCGCGCACATACTTGCGCGGATGTATTGCGATGATTTCATTTTAAACATATGCGCATAGAAATAAAAAAATTTGGCACGTTGCTTGTATCGCGCCAGGACGGCAGGGAAGCGTACTTGGCGTATCTGCCAACTCTTCGAGCTTTAGCGCCTCAAGAATCTGTAGAAATAGATTTTACAGGCGTTACCACCTTTACCCCTTCATGGGGCGACGAGTTTCTAACGCCGATCGTAAAAGAGTTTGGAAAACGAGTTTTTTTTCGGAATACAAAAAATCCTTCAGTAGACCTTACTATAAAAATGCTTGATAAAATTTCAGGCGGATTTCCGCTTGCCTAATTTTATGCAACGAAGAACATCAAAAAATAAAAGAATATCCATTGAGGCGTATTCGCACGCGGGCAGGAAGCGGGGCAAAGCGTAAACTAAAATTGATCATATGCTTGAAAAAATCAAAACTAACGCAATAAATATCTTCAAATACCTTGAAGAGTTATTCTCTCTTAACATTGATACTAGAAGGGATTTTCGAAATTTGGCAGAACAGGAATGGATGCGCCAAATTAGGAGTTTCCCGCAAAGCGACAATCTTTTCGTTAAAAATTTTCATGAATCAAACCAAGATGATTATCTCTTTCTCTCTGTAAAAAAGCATGAATTAGAACCTTTGCCTAATCTTCCCCTAGAACTAATGGAATGGGTTGTGCTTGATAGTCATGAATTTTCTCAACCAAAATATAAAGAATCCATATTCAGAAAAATTCAATTTTCGGATGATAACATGAGGGTTAAGGCGTTTGAAAATTTTCAAAAAGCGGAAAAGCAAGATATTCCAAAGATGCTACATAGTTGGATTACAAAGGATGAAAAAGGAAACTGGAGCAAAATACATGAAAGGGATATAGAATTTTTCTTTACAGATTTCCCAGAACTTAAAGAGTTGTACGACAATTACATAGCTGGATCATGGGAAGAATGGAGACAAAAAAATGAGCCAACTTTTAGGGCAAATCAAGTTTATGATGATTTATACGGATTAAGAACATTTCTAAAAACAGAACAGGAAAATTTTGATTTGTTATGGACTCATGACTTACTTACATGGAAGACAGAAAACGAAAAGATTTTTCACCCATTTTTTGTTACCCCTATTACTTTAGAATTTTTTCCTGAAGAGAAAAAAATTGAGGTCAGAAAAGATAACTCGCTAAAAACGGCCTTTGAAACCTCTTTTTTAGATGGTTTGGATATACCAAATATCCTTGATATTCATGAACAATCAAAAATTTTAAATTCTGATGGGTACGATGTTTGGAGTGAGCAGGCGCTTAAATTAAAAGGTAGTGAAATTGTCGGATACCTTTCACCAAATGGAATAGAAAATTTTTCCGAAGAAATTCCTGAACCTGAAATGAGCGAAGTGCCTACCTATTGGCACTTTCCCACAATTCTATTGCGTAAAAAATCCAATATTGATTGGGCAAAATACGCAAAGAAAATTCAGCAAGATATTGAGAAAGCTAATGAGTTGCCCCCTTTTATCACAGAACTTGCCGGCGGTGAAATTGCGCTCGCAGAAAACCATGCGGGAGAAGAGAGTGTTTCTATTGCGGATGGGGAGCTATATTTTCCATTGACATGGAACGATGACCAAAAAAAAATTGTAAATAAAATTGAGGCAAGATACGGCGTTGTAGTACAAGGCCCTCCCGGAACTGGTAAAAGCCATACCATTGCAAACCTTCTTTCGCGTTTTTTAGCTCAAGGCAAATCCGTATTGGTAACATCTCAAACAGGGAAAGCACTGGAAGTGCTAAAAGATAAAATCCCCGAGAAAATTAAAGATTTAATCGTATCGCAGGTTGAGAGTAATTCACGGCATGATGATCTACAGATGTCAGTCAAAACTATTAACGCTAATTTGGACGATACTACGAAATTTACGGATAAAAAAATTGAAGAAATAAGAGCGCAGTTGAAGGAAATACGCAAAGAAAAGGCGGCCTTGTTATCAAGAATAAAAAAGTGGGTTCTCCTTGATATTGAAGAAAAATTTCTCATTGAAGACAGGTGTCTTACCCCAACACAAGGAGCTAAAGAATTGGCGGATGGAAGCGCAAGCGGTAAAATGTGGTTAAAAGACAAAATTACAAAAGATGCAAAATTAGATTTTACTGAAGAAGATATTACAAACACAGTGAATCTGCTTGCGCGACTTACCAAAGAAGAACGCGGTTATTTTGAACAATGGATGCCGGAAATTGGACGGCTCCCTAAAATAGAAGATGTAAAGAAATTTTTTGAGCACTATGAAGAAGCTCTTGTTCTCAATAAACGCTATGAAAAATATCTTGCGCAAAAGAAATTCAACAGCGCACCTATTTTTGAAGAAGAAAGGATCAGACAGATACTGCAAAGAGCGGGATCGGCGCATGCCGCTTTAAATGCAATGGATAAAAAATGGGAAGACAGATTATTTGCGTTGATTTTGAACAATAGCGAGGAAAAAGAAAAATGGCAGAATGGAATTTTTGAAAGGTTAAAAGAAAAAGGCGCTCAAATGCGCCAACTGCAAGCTAATTTATTAGGTCATAATATTTTGTACAATACTAATCTTCCAGTTAAAAGTTTATTAGAAGCGGTTAATGAGATTGAAAAGAAGACAGGGAACCGATCGTCTTTAGGTTTCCTGCAAAAAATTGGCTTGTCAAAAAACGCAAAAGATATTTTACAAAATTTTACTTTTCATTCCTCAGATATTGGAAAAAAAGAAGCTATTTTACTTCTCAAGAAAAAACTCACACTTGAGCAGTTAGTTATAGAGGTCAAAATTTTATGGGATCAGGCATTTAAGCAATCTGATATTTCTGATTTTGAGGAACTGGAAGAACCTTTTGTGCTTTATAAGTTTGATGACCGTTTGAAAAATATGGAAAGGATATTGCGTTATGAAGAAATCTTCAGTGATATAAGAGAATTTATAGAGCAAAATCAAATTTTTTCTAATTTTACCTATACCGACAAAGAATCGGTTGAAAAATTTATTGCTATTTTGACATCATTATTGGCAAGTTTTGATTTAGACAAGTATAAACATATTTTTACCAACTGGAAGGATGAACTAAAAGCGAAAAATAAACATCAGATAGCCGCGGATATATCTTTAGCTATAGATAATCGCAATGAAAAAAAACTAAGCGAACTTTATGAACAACTTTCAGAACTCCACCAAAAGAAGAGGGACTCCGAAAAACTGCGCGAGCTAAAAGAAAAAATATCTCGCTTGGCTCCAAAATTGTTCAATGAAATACAAGAAAGTATAATAGATGAGTATGGAAAATATAAAATACAAGGAAACCTTGCAACAGCTTGGGGGCTTGCGCGAATATCGTCTTGGCTTGAAGAGATCCATTCAGATAAAAGCGTAACAGAACTTCAAAAAGAACTGGATCGTACAGAAAATCAAGAAAAAAATCAGGAAGCAGAACTGATCGCAACAACAGCGTGGAAAAAACAGAAAGAGAAGGTTACGCCATCCCAACGCAAAGCTTTAGCGGCATACGCAAAATGCGATAAAAAAATAGGAAAAAGAACTGGTAAATATTGGCCTTACTGGGAGAAAAAAGCGCGAGAAGCATTACAAGAACAAGAAGCAAAAAATGCGGTGCCAATCTGGATTATGCCGCTTGAAAAAGTTCTGCATATGTTTTCAGAACCAAAAGCTGGTATGTTTGATGTTGTAATTTTTGATGAGGCGAGTCAGGTAGATGTTCGAGGGGTTAATATTGCATATCTAGGGAAAAAAGTTTTAGTTGTAGGCGATCCTGAACAAATAAGTCCAACATCTTTTATCAATCAAGAGGATGTTATAGGACTTATCACCAAACATCTCTCAAATATACCCCACAGCGAACAGTTTTCTGTAACCTCAAGCCTCTTTGATGTAGCAGAAGTAACGATGTCTGAAGGAGTAAGGTTATTGGAGCATTTTAGATCTGTAGAGCAAATTATCGGTTTTAGCAATAAACTGTGCTATGACGGCCAGTTAAAAGTGTTAAGATATCCTCAATCGAAATGGAAATTAACTCCTGCGTTAGAGGCGATATATGTTGAGAGCGGGTTTATGAATATCAATAATGAAGTGAATGAACCAGAAGCAGAAGAGCTTGTAAGTAAACTAGTTGAGATGATAAATGATTCACAATATGATGGGAGACCTGATGGAAAAGACGGCACTCGCCCTACAACTTTTGGAGTTGTAACGCTTTTAGGAAATGATCAGGGTAGATTCATAACTGATTTAATTAGACAAAAAATTAGCGAAGAGGAAATAGAAAAAAGGAAGATTATTGCGGGAAATCCTTATGCGTTCCAAGGAGATGAGAGAGATATAATGTTCATTTCTATGGTTAAGGCACCTGATCAAAATAATCCAGAGAACAGCATTTCGCCATTGACTATCAATAAAAAAGAATATAAACAAAGAGTAAATGTCGCTATGTCGCGCGCTAGAGACAAAATGATTCTCTTCCATTCTCTTGTACGAAAAGAATTAACCAACCCCGATGATTTACGAGCAAAAATACTTGATTGGTTTTACAATCCTCAACAAGAGGAAATAAAATGGGGTCGTGAGGCATTAAAACAAGCTCTTGAACAAAGAAAACACGGACCGTTTGAATTTCCGTTTGATGTAGGGAATATCATCTTAAATAAAGGGTATAAAGTTATTCCAGAGTTTGAGATTGCAGGTTACAGTATTGATTTGGTTATACAGGGAGAAAGCACTCGGTTGGCAGTAGAGTGCGATGGTGATCAATATCATACGGATTGGGAGGCTGACTTAAGGAGGGAAAATGTTTTAAGAAGAGCGGGGTGGGAGTTTTGGCGAATTACTGGCAGTGCTTTTTATAAAAACAAAGAGCAAGGGTTAAAGACGCTTTGGGTGAAATTGGAGGATATGGGAATAGAGCCGGTTATTTAGTATCATGGGCAAAAAACGACCACCTTGAATTTGAAATTTACTATCTTTCCGGATTTCATAATTAAGTTTGCGGATAATCGTTATTTAATTTTAGAAGTTAAGGGCAGGAAAACAGATCAGGATAGCGCAAAATGGACATCCGCAAAAGAGTTGGTTAGAGCGGTGAATTTGAATAGCAACTTTGGCGTGTGGGAGTTTAAGGCGCTTGAAAAGCCATCGGATGTTTTTGAGGCGGTGATGTAAACAGTATTCCACTTATTTTTGATTTCGGGTATTTATATTTTTACTATGCGTTTTAAAATAGACCTCAACCCGCATTTTAAGCAGGCTCTCGCGCTTATGGAGCAAGGCGACAGGCACGTGTTTGTTACTGGCAAAGCGGGAACAGGAAAGTCAACGCTTTTGCAGGTGTTTCGGGAGCGCGCGAAAAAGTCGCTTGTGGTGCTTGCGCCAACAGGAGTCGCGGCGGTGAATGTGAAGGGGCAAACCATTCACTCGTTTTTTCGTTTCAAGCCGGATATTACCCCTGCGAGCGTTAAAGATGTTGCAGTACACGCAAAAGATCGCGAGACGTACAAAAAATTACAAGCTCTTGTGATAGATGAAATGTCCATGGTGCGCGCGGATTTGATGGATTGCATTGATATATTTTTACGCCTGCACGGGACCAAAAAGCGCGCGCCGTTTGGAGGCGTACAGCTGATCTCGTTTGGCGACTTGTATCAACTTCCCCCTGTGGTAACATCGCGCGAGCGCGAAATTTTTGCCGGGCATTACAAAAGCCCGTATTTTTTTGACGCGCGCGTGTTTTCTGAACTCAAGCCTGAAATCATTGAGCTTGAAAAAATTTACCGCCAAACTGACGATCGTTTTATCTCGCTTCTGAATGCAATTCGCAATAATACCGCAGGGGTTGAGGAGATCGGCACGCTAAACAAGCGCCATGACCCGGAATTTGAGCCGCAAAAACACGAGCAGTACATATATCTCACAACGACAAACGCGGGCGCTGAAGCAATAAACGCGCGAGAACTTGCGAAACTAAAAGGGAAGTTGTACACATTTCAAGGCGTAGCGCGAGGCGCGTTTGACAAGAGTCACCTTCCGACATCGGAAAACTTATCTCTCAAAGTCGGCAGTCAGGTGATGATGGTGAACAACGATTCAGCAGGGCGATGGATAAACGGCACGATTGGCGTTATCGTTAATGTCTCATACGATGCGGAAAGCGAGAACGAATGCATAGAAGTTCAGCTTCAAGACGGAGATGTTGAGAAGGTGAGTCCGTATACATGGGATCTCTATAATTTTAGATACAATCAAGCGACGAGGGAGATTGAATCGGATACGGTTGGATCGTTCACGCAATATCCGATGATGCTTGCATGGGCAGTCACCATTCACAAAAGTCAAGGGAAAACATTTGAGAAAGTGATTGTTGACATTGAACGCGGCACATTTGCGCACGGACAGCTTTATGTGGCGCTTTCGCGGTGCACAAATTTTGAAGGGTTGGTTTTGAAAAAGCCGATAAAAAAAGGGCATATCTGGATGGATTGGCGCGTGGTGAAATTCTTGACCAAATATCAGTACGCCAAATCTGAAAAAGCATTGTCGCTTAAAGACAAAGTGAAGCTCATTGAACGCGCCATCGCCGAAAATCGCGACCTTGAAATAACCTACCTCAAAGCGCAGGATGAAAAATCCCGCCGCGTTATCACGCCCAAAACTGTGGGAGAAATGGAATACATGGGAAAATCTTACATCGGCACTGAAGCCTACTGCCATACCCGCCGCGACACACGCGTGTTTCGGGTGGATAGAATTCTGGAGGTGCGGGTGGTTATAAATAAGGAATAGTATTTAGTTAAGTAAAGCAGTCGCTTTTATCTTTATGCCTACCCATAACTTGCCCTTACGCTGGCGCATTTATAAAAGCAATGACGATAAAAAATATCCCTTCTCGCTTTTTATTGAGGAAAAGCACGGGAGTTTTGTTTTTTTGCGTACAGCGGAGAAATGGCCCGGCCCTGGAAAAAATGTCTTTTGCAAGTTTGAGGGTATAGTTGGATCAAAAACGGTTCCGAAAGTCAAACCAGTTGATGAATGCGCCATATTTTCCATTCGCCGTTACGGAAAACGGCTTACGGTTATTCTTAACCGTCCAAAAAATAAACGCTCGTGGTTTATTTTTCTTCAAAGAGAATATAAAAAATATCCGGGCACATTTTACACGCAGGTGTTTTGGATTACCCAATCGTCCAGTATTGCCGAACGGCGCGGCGCGTATATTCCTAAAACCAAACGAGCCGAGTACACAGTGCTCATTGACTCAAACGAGCGGTATCCGTATCAGTTTGGCGCGATAGAGACAAGACGCGCGCCGCTTCAATCAGGCGATTACGCGCTTTGCATTGGCGATGCGATCGTTGCGATTGTTGAACGAAAGACGCGCGAGAATTTTCTCCATGAGCTTGGGCACCTTGATGTGTTTCGCGCAAAATTGCAGGAGATGGCAAAGTTTCCTCACCGCGTCGTTGTGTTTGAAGGATCGTACACTGATTTTGTTTCCGAAAAAAACGAGTTTTACCAAGGCGCCTTTATCGCCCGCGTTATTGGCGATTTGTGCGCCGAGTTTCCAGACGTGCCTCTCCTGTTTTTCAAAGGGCGAAAATCGGCAAATCAGTGGGTGTTCTATTATTTTCAGGCGGTGTATAATCGGCAAAGCGGCACAAGCGCTGTCTAATTTTTAAGGCATTTTTGTTTGTTCATCTGCCGATTGTGATATATCCTAAAAACCATGAAACTCCACCGTATTAACGCGATAATTTTACACTACTGGTACCACTCAAAGCGCTCGCTCCCGCGGGTGATGGACGTGTTTTATTGGCCAACGATGGAGCTTATCTTATGGGGATTTGTGAGCCAATTTTTAGAAAGAACAGCGTTGAACGCGCCTGGCGTCGCCTCCTTTCTTCTTGGCGGCGTGATTTTGTGGGGCGTGTTTATAACGTCACAGCATGATGTTACGATTGCATTTTTGGAAGACATTTGGTCGCGCAATATCATTAATCTTTTCGTCTCTCCGCTTACAGTTTGGGAGTATCTTTTGGGGGGCATCGCTGTCGGTGTTCTGAAAACATTCGTTATCATCGGATACATCTCCGCGCTTGCTGGTTTGCTCTATCACTTCAATCTTTTTACGCTCGGATTTTCTCTCATACCGTTTATCGCGAACCTGTTTTTGTTCGGAATTGCGGCCGGCATTTTTATTTCCGCGATTATTTTCCGCTACGGCACTGAAACCCAGATACTCGCGTTTTCGCTTGGATTTTTATTGCAACCGATCTCCGCGGTATTTTATCCGCTTGCGATCTTGCCTTCATTTTTACAGTTCATAGCGTGGAGTATTCCCGCGACACACGTGTTTGAGGGCATGCGCGGCGTGTTTGCCGGAAGCGGTTTCTCCGCGCTTCATTTTTGGTGGGCGCTCGTGTTAAACCTCGTCTATCTTATTCTCGCCTCCATTTTTTACGCCCGCATGTTCCGCCGCGTGCGGGAGTTGGGGCTTTTGAGCAAGGTGGAGTAAGGGATTGGTATTGACTTAAAAAGCCCCGATGCTTTATTCAATGGGGTTTTTGTTTTTGGCTCTCCAGAAGCAGTGCCTTGACTGCTTCTGTCTCCACTTGGGTAAATTCGGCGTAGAATTGCCCTACTGCTTGAAAATGCGGCGGAGTTTCTAAAATTACGATTTCATCGGTAAGGGCGTGGAGTTCACGCGCGGTATCCAGCGGAGCAACTGGAAGCGCGATTATTATTTTTTCCGGATTCTGTTTTCGCGCCGCGTCAATTGCGGCTTTTATAGTGTAGCCAGTCGCGGCTCCGTCGTCTGCGATGACGACGGTTTTGTTTTTAATGTTAGGCGATTTCCCGCTGCCGCGAAATGTGTTTTGATACGCGGCGATTTTTTTTGTTTCGCGCGCGATTGTTGCATCAATATAATTTTGCGAAATGCCGTACGCCGTGATCACATCTTGATTTAAAAACTCGCCCCCATTTTCCGATATCGCGCCGATCGCAAACTCTTCATTCCCTGGCGCGCCGATTTTGCGGCAGATAATCACCTCAAGCGGGGCGTTGAGGAATCTTGCGATTTCTGCCGCTGTAACAACGCCTCCTCGCGGCAGACCTAAAACAAGCAGATTTTTATCACCTTTAAGGTGTTTCAGTTTTTGCCCAAGCTGTTCGCCAGCGTCGGCGCGATTTTGAAAAATCATGGTGACTGTTTATAAAAATTTATCATTTGAGGATTGCTTGCGCGGGGCGTTAGAGGATATGACAGTATTTCCAAAATGATTATTATTATGTACGGTACTTTGATCTGTGAAAATTGAAACCATACCATTGTTGTGAAGACAACCATCGTCAGATGCGCCCAAAAAGCCCATACTTGATTATGTTTGAACCCAAGAGCAATTGGTATTGTGAACATATTATAATGAATATATCGATGGTGCTATAGAGTCTTAATTGTCCTATGTAATTGATCAATGCTATCCATTGTTTCATATGCATGAATTTAATCCGCTTTAATCTGATGCAGTATTTGTAAAGCGCATACCACGCGCGATTAAACACCACATCATACGTTTCGCCCATGTCGGTAAGCGTGCCGCCGAATCCTTCTTTGAATCGTGTAATGCCCGCCCATTCTTTAATTTTGCCGCCGTGTACCGCAACTCCGCCTAAGTCGTAAAAGCGCAGTCCGCGCTGTTTGGCTTCTTGTATCGTTTCCCATTGTAGAAGATACGGCGCCATGAGGTTGCGGTGTGAATGCTCGGTTCCGCCATGGAGGTACGTGGCGGCATCGCCGTAAAACGTTACAAGATTTGCGGCGACTGGCTTGTCTTCATAGTAGGCAATGCCTAGAGCCGCCGCGTTTTTTTTCGCAAAGATTGAGAGGATATTTTTATAATGTTGCATTTTGTGGATTGCGATTTTTTGTCTATTCGCGGTTTCATCAAGTAATTTATAAAAGAGCGGGATGTCTCTAGAGTTTTGCGACCACCTGATTGTTATATTTTTTTTCCGCGCAAGTCCGATGTTGTAGCGCGTTTTGGGTTTCATGTTTTTTAAGAGTTCATCTTCCGTTTTAGACAAGTCAAGAATAAATGTCTCGGGATATTGGAGCGTAGAAGAGTTTAGTAATTTGTAATTAGTAATTCGTAATTTTGGTATCCCATCTATTTTCCAGAATATCGCCTTTTCTTGTTTTGCGATTGCCGCGATCTTATGCGCGAGTTCATTCAATTTTTTCTCGTCAGTAATAATCGGCCGCGGCGAGTACAACAAACTTTTCCCAAACGGGAGCGCGTGTTTTATGATTAAACAATTTTTAACATAAAAAACACGGCGTCCAGCCGATGTTTGCACTTGTCCCCATAATGGGCTTTGGAGGAGTTCCGAGTGCGGTGTTGGAGTGAAGGACATAAATTTACAGCAAATGCAAAGCCTCTTTTATAAGTATTTCCGTTTTTTTGGTTCCTGCCTCAATTTGCTGAAGCGCATGTTCGCTTTCTGATTTTGAATATCCAAGTGACACAAGCGCGTCTAGCGTTTCGCGCATGACGGGAGGGACGATTTTTACGCTATCTGATGCTGATGCCACAGTATTAACTTTTCCCTTGAGTCCGGCGATGATTTTTTCCGCTGTTTTTTGCCCGATACCAATCTCTGAAAGCGCGTTTGCGTTTCCGGTTGCGAGCGCTTTATTCAAAGTCTCCGAGTTAATTTTTGCGATAATTTTTAACGCGGAGCGCGGTCCGATGCCGGCGACGTTTTCAATAAGTAAAATAAAAATTTCTTTTGTCTGGGGCGATAAAAATCCGTATAGTTCTTGCGAGCGATCTGTAATATGATGATAGCAATGAAGAGCGAGAGGTGTTTGCATAATAAGCCCGGAGAGTTCTACTGGATTCATACGCACATCGTATCCGATCGCGTCGTTTATTAGCACAGTTCCGGTGTCAGAAGTTTTGGCGATTAGAATGCCTTTGAGGTATGAGATCATATGCGAAAAGCGAGCCACAAGAGCCACACTGCGATAATCGGAAGCCCTGTCCATGCGATAATTATAAGAATCGCGCCTATAACCCATGCTCCAAACATCACAATCTTAAAAATCAAAAGCATGATTCGCATGAAAAAACTTACCATGCGCCCTTCCCATGTGTAATCCTGAAACATCGGCTTGAACATTGCCTTGAGCCAAATCCCAAGCGCGATCTGCCGCTCCGCGTCCGCGACTGATCTTAACGCAAATTTAATAGTCCGCGTAAATCCCCGCGTGTACCACCATAGGGGGAAATAGAGGATGTCTAATATAAAACGTTGAAGAATATACTTGAACATTTCATCAGTATACTCCTCTTGTCATCTTTTTCAACCTCTGCTATACTTGGGCTAGTCGTAGTTTTTCTGATGACTAGTAGCGAAAGCTGGCTAGTCATTTTTGTAAAAATAGTTCAAAAGCGAGGTTCGGCAACAATTTTGCATTTTGAACTTTGAATTTTCTATGTCCCCGGACCTTTATACAGTGATTAAACAAATTTGCGAGGAAAAACAGATTCCTGAAGAATCCGTTGTTTCCACAGTTGAACTCGCGCTCGCGGCGGCATATCGCAAGGATTTTGCGGATAAACTGCAAAATATCCACGTTACACTGGATGCGCAAACCGGCAATTTCCGGGTGTTTGACATGAAACTGGTTCTAGAAAATGTGTCGGCGCGCATTAAAGAAGAGGCCCTGAAACTCGCCCGTCAAAAGAAAAAAGCCGCGTTATATATGCCGGAATTTCATGATCACGATGACGAAAAATTTAATGCGGACGGTGTTGATTTGAACGACGACGATAAACTTATTGAAGAGGGAAAAGTTCTTTTGAAATTCAATCCCCGAACGCAGATCACGATTTCAGACGCGAAAAAAATATATCCTGATATTAAAGTCGGAGATGAGTATAAGGAGGAGCTTGAAGTTCCCGGGGACTTTGGCCGCATGGCGGCGCAAACCGCAAAACAGGTTATTATTCAGAGAATACGGGAAGCAGAGCGTTCCATTGTCTTTAACACTTATAAAAATCGGGAAGGAGAGATGGTAAGCGGCGTTGTGCAACGGGTTGAGGGATCGGTGGTGATAATTGATATCGGCCGGGTGAACGCCATACTTCCATACAGAGAGCAAATGGCGGGCGATGAGTATCGGATCGGAGGGCGCCTGAAACTCGTAATCGCGAGAGTTGAGATGACGCCGAAAGGGCCGGAGGTGATCGTGTCGCGCACGCACAGAGATCTCGTTTCTAAATTGTTTGAGCTTGAAGTGCCGGAGCTTGAAAGCGGAACTGTGGAAATCAAAGCCGTCGCGCGCGAGGCCGGGTCTCGCTCAAAAATAGCTGTAGTGGCGAACGAAGAGAACATTGATCCGATCGGATCATGCGTCGGTCAGCGCGGGGCGCGCGTAAACGCTGTGATTGACGAGCTCCACGGAGAGAAGATTGATATTATTGAGTGGAGCGCGAACGATGAAAAGTTTATCGCCTCGGCGCTTTCCCCAGCAAAGGTTGATAGCGTTGAAATTCTTGACAGAGATGAGCGTCGCGCAAAGGTCACTGTGAAGGCGGAACAGCAGTCTCTTGCCATCGGAAAAGGCGGCCAGAACGTGCGCCTTGCGGCGAAACTTACTCTTTGGAAGATTGACATTGTTCAGAGTGAAACAAACGCGGTTATTGAGATCTCGGATGACGAGCCGGGCGATGATACAGAGAATGTTTCCCAATGACCTACGCTACCACACAACCTCGCGAGTCAAAAATTATCTTCACCGTAACAGTGCCGTTTGAAGAATGCGAAAAGAATATACAAAAAGCATTGAACAGGATTGGAGCGAAACTGTCTGTTCCGGGATTCCGCCGCGGCAAAGCGCCGTACGAAATTATCAAACAGAGAATTGGCGAAGAAGAAATTCTTACAGAGGCGTTTCCTTCAATCGTACACGATTCTTATCTTAAAATCCTGCAAGAGCGCGATCTGCATCCGGCCCTCCCGCCGAAAATCACTCCTATACAGCTTAAAATGGGTAAATCTGTTGAATACTCCGCAGAATCCGTATTTGCTCCGACAGTAACTCTGCCTTTGCTTTCCGAGATTCGCGTTGAAAAGAAACTGAAAATTCACATTTCAGAGAACATTCGTCTGGAAGAGGAAGAGAGAGAGAACGCGCGACAATCAGCCGAGATGTTTGAAAAAATCGTAAAAGCGAGCAAGTTTTCAGATATTGCCGAAGAGCTTTTAGAAAACCCCGGCGAATCAAAAGAATCGGCCATGCGGAGAGTTCAGTTAGATGCGATTATTCATAACGTTGCTGAACAAGAGAAAATTGAGGTTACTGAAGAGGAGATTAAAGATGAGGCAGATCTTTTTTTGCGCCAGTTTAGATCAGTAAAAGATGCAGAGAACCGCATAAATCCAAGAGCGTTGATAGACAATGTGCATGAAATGCTTGTCCGAAGAAAAGTGATTGCTTTTTTAAAAGAGAAGATCGGTATTTCTTAAAAGAGAAAAAACTAATAGACGATATTCCGTGTGCGTAAAATGCGTGCGGCATATCAAAGACAACTATTATGCCGCTAATACTCATACCTTTTATAGCCGGTGCCATCGGCATTCTGTACTCCATCTGGCTCATCAAAAAAGTTCTCGCCAAACCAAAGGGCGATGGGAAAATGGTTCTGATTGCGTGCGCAATTGAAACTGGCGCAAAGGCGTATTTGAAACGCCAATATCAGACCATTGCGTTTATCGGCATAGCGGTATTTGCGCTTCTTCTCATTTTTTTGGGCGTGAAAACCGCGCTTGGATTTTTGGTCGGCGCGGTGTTGTCGGGCGCGTCCGGCGTGATCGGCATGCTGATTTCAGTGAAAGCAAACGTGCGCACGGCAGAAGCCGCAAAAACAGGCTTACGCGAGGCGCTGGACGTTGCTCTGAAAGGCGGAACCGTTACCGGATTATTGGTTGTCAGTTTAGCTCTTTTGGGAGTTGCTGGATTTTACGCCTTAACAAGTGATGTACACGCTCTTATCGGTCTTGGTTTTGGCGCAAGTTTGATTTCAGTGTTTGCGCGTTTAGGCGGCGGAATTTTTACAAAAGCCGCGGATGTTGGCGCGGATTTGGTCGGCAAAGTTGAGGCTGGCATTCCAGAGGACGATCCGCGAAACCCGGCGGTGATTGCCGACAACGTTGGAGACAATGTGGGGGATTGCGCCGGCATGGCCGCGGATTTGTTTGAGACCTACGCGGTTACGATTGTAGCGGCGATGCTTTTGGGCAGTTTGCTATTTCCTGGCGAGTCAGAGTTTATTTTGTATCCGCTTTTTTTGGGAAGTATTGGCATTGTCAGTTCAATCATCGCAACCTTTTTTATTAAACTAGGCAAAAGACAATCTATTATGGGGGCGATCTATAAAGGATTGATCGTGAGTGGTGTATTGTCTGTAGTTGGATTTTTTTGGTTAGGAGAAGTTTTTTTTGATACAAGTATTGATTTTTTTTATATCATACAAGGCGGGAGGGTATTTTTCTCGGCCATCATCGGTTTAGCCGTTACCGGCCTTCTCGTATGTATTACCGAGTACTACACATCAACCAAACATAAACCAGTTCAGCAAATCGCAAAAGCGTCGGAATCAGGGCACGGCACAAACGTTATTGCGGGATTAGCCGTCGGTATGAAGTCAACCGCGCTTCCGATTATCGTTATTTGCGCCGGAATTTTAGGAGCGTATTCGCTTGCCGGGCTTTATGGCATTGCGATTGCGGCAGTGGCGATGCTTTCTTTAACAGGAATTATTGTTGCGATTGACGCTTATGGCCCTATCACAGATAACGCTGGCGGCATTGCCGAGATGGCAGGACTTCCCGAGAATGTGCGAGCAGTTACTGATCCATTGGACGCGGTAGGAAACACAACCAAAGCTATTACCAAAGGATACGCAATCGGCTCTGCCGCGCTTGCAACACTCGTCTTGTTTGCCGCGTATGTTGAGGAATTCAAGAGCAGTGGAGTTTCTCTTGATTTTTCTCTTGACTCTCCGAAAGTCATCGTTGGTCTTTTTATAGGCGGACTCTTGCCGTACCTTTTTGGAGCTTACGCAATGGAAGCGGTTGGCAAAGTCGCGGGGCTCGTGGTGGACGAAGTGCGCCGGCAATTCCGCGAGATTGCGGGCATTATGGATGGAACATCAAAACCGGACTACAGCCGAGCGGTTGACATTGTTACAAGCGGCGCATTAAAGCAGATGATACTTCCGGCTCTTATTCCAGTTGTTGCGCCAATTTTAGTAGGTGTAATTTTAGGGCCGCAAGCGCTTGGGGGATTGCTCATCGGCTGTATTATCACAGGACTATTTGTCGGAATTTCTATGACTTCAGGCGGAGCCGCGTGGGATAACGCAAAAAAATTTATTGAAGCCGGGAATTATGGGGGTAAAAAATCTCCAGCGCATCAGGCCGCGGTTACAGGCGACACGGTCGGGGATCCGTACAAAGACACTGCCGGGCCTGCCATCAACCCAATGATTAAAATCATCAATGTCGTGGCACTCTTGCTTGTCGGTGTGTTGATAAAAATTCAAGGAGGATAAAACTCATGCGCATCTTGGAAGGTGTCTTGGGAGGGCATGAAAAGACGCACACGATAAAAGAATATGCCATAGACGGCGCGCACTCTTTAATGGAATTAACGGTTCCAGAGAAATATCGCGTTCGCGCGTTGATTTTTAAGGGTAAAGAAAAAATTTTTGACTTAACGGACGCGCTTCACCAAGTAGAGAGTGAATATGAATTTATGCAGGTGCCTCTAAAAGAGATGTGCGGCATTGATATGGATAAAAAAAGGATCTGCTATAATCAGGCGGCGGTTGGCAAAGAAGGCGGCAGATTTGAACTAATGACCCACCTTGCCCATCTTGCACTAAAAACGATGACGGATCAGTCGGGAAAGTTGGCAAGTAGCGCGTTAAGTGACAGTAAAGAAGGTTCTCCGGCCGAGGTTATGCAGAAGATATTGATGGATCCTTATTTTGAAGATAAGTCTTTATTAAAAGAGGAACGCGCGCAAAATGTCATCAGCGCGGCAGAAATATTTTCATGGGAATATGGGGTCAGCACCGCTCGTGCGATGTGCGTCATAGCGCGTTTGCGGCAAGATTGCGATATTGATCTTGAGCCAACACTCCATGGTGGTTTATCAAAGGAAATTTTGGATCAGTATTTAGAAGACACTGCTCGGCACATTGAGCCGGAAGAGCAGAAAAAAATTCCGGAATACGGAAGTATGGTGAAGTGGGGATGCCAGTGGTTGAGCGAGAAAAGCGACGAGTGGACGTCTGACGGCCACGACAGCATAGTGCGTCTTTTAATCTCCAAACACGCGCGGGAATGTTTTGTGCGGGAATTAGTTCGGTTGCTCTATAATCCCAATTAACAATGGAATAACTTAGCGCATGCCGAAGCGATATTTTTTGCTTTCATAAACGTTGTTCCAATAAGCACGGCATCCGCTAACCCGTGCATTTTTTTTATCTCCTCGCTCGTCTTGAAGCCGCTCTCGCTCACAATTACGCACTCCGGAGGCACGAGCGGAGCGAGCGCGAGCGTGATTTCTAAAGATACGTCAAATGTTTCCAGATTGCGATTATTGATTCCGATAATTTCAGCCCCAGCATTAAGGGCTGTTTTTATTTCTTTTTCATTATGAATTTCTACAAGCGAGCTCATGCCCAAAGAGCCGGCGATTTTTACAAACTCGGTGAGTTTTTTTTCATCCACGCAGTGCGGAGACGCGATGAGTAAAATTGAGTCTGCGCCGTAGTTCCTTGCCTCGTAAATTTGGTATTCGTCAATAATAAAATCTTTGCAGAGAATCGGGAGATTGGTGAGAGCGCGGATTTTTTTTATCCATTCAAGATGTCCTTGGAAAAAGCGTTCATCGGTAACTACAGAAATTGCGGATGCGTAACGGTTATAGACCGCGACTATTTCGGGGAAGTCTGTTTCAAGACAAGGACGCAGAATGCCTTCTGAAGGCGAAGCATTTTTGATTTCAGCGATAAGGCGCGGGTTGGCGTCGTTTCTTCCCTTCTTGAGCGCGCGATGAAAATTTCGGTCGCTGGCACCAAGAGTTTTAACAAAAGACGCAAGCGGACGCATTTTTTTTCGTTTGGCGATTTCTTTTTTTTTATTCGCGACGATCGCGTTTAGTATGTTCATACCGCATTGCTTGTTATGATATATTCTGCAAGTTTGCTTCTCGCTTTTCCTAATGAAACCGCTTCGCGCGCGAGGGCAAGGCCTTTTTTAATTGACACGACCGCGCCGTATACATACAAGCCCGCCGCGGCGTTTAAGAGAATGATGTCGCGCCGCGCGTCAATGATATTTCCGTCAAATACGCCGCTGATCGCGCGCGCATTGTATGTGGCATCGTCGCCTTTAATTTTTGAAAAGGGCGCGCGTTTTATGCCGAACTGTTCCGGGGTAATGGAGTAGAAACGAATGGCTTTGTTCTTGAGTTCCCAAATTTTTGTTGGCGCGGTTATGGTTATTTCGTCCAAGCCGTCTTCTCCATAAACTACGAGCGCTCGCACCGCTCCCAATTTTTTCAGAACCGAAATCATCATCGGCCCAAGCCGCTTTTCCGATACTCCAAGCACCTGACACCTCGCTCCGGCCGGATTTGTCAGGGGCCCGAGGATGTTAAAAATAGTTTTTATGCCAAGCTCTTTTCGGACCGGCATTATGTTTTTCATTGCAGGGTGATACAAAGGCGCAAATATAAAACCAAGGCCGGTTTGTTTAATTGTTTGCGCTACTTGCTTTGGATTTAGCTCTATTTTTGCGCCGAGCGATTCTAAGACATCAAAACTCCCGACTCTCCCGGAAGCCGCTCGGTTGCCGTGTTTTGCCACGCGCACTCCGCAAGCGGCAAGGATAAACGCGGATGCGGTGGATACATTAAGGCGTTGTAAACCAGAGCCGCCCGTGCCGCAGGTGTCAAGCAGAGGATTTTTCACATGAATTTTAACCGAGAGCTTCCGCATCGCTTCTGCCGTTCCGGTAATTTCTTCAATGGTTTCGCCTTTCATAGCAAGAGCGGTAAGGAGCGCGGATTTTGAAACATCAGATAATTTTTCTGACACAAGCTCGCGCATAAGCATCGTCGCCTCTTTTTGGGTTAAATTTTGGCGCGCCGTTAGTTTTTTTAGAAATTTTGACATATTTAAATGTATAGTTTAATATGAAGAAAAATATGATCAACCGTGCAGATACTTGGGAGAGGTCTTTGCATAGCCGATCTTTATAATATGAGTATTAGAACTATACCAAGAATGGTTTCTATTAGCGACCTTCAACGGAAGGCGCGTCAGATTTTTGAAGAGCTTGACGACGCAGAGCCTACGTTGGTGTTAAGCCGTAATCGAACAGTTGGCGTTGTCCTGAAACCAAACATCTATGAGGAACTTATGGACGAGCTGGAAGATATCTATATTGGGGAACGGTTAGAAAAGTTGGTACAAGAAAGCAGTGAATCTGATTTTGAAGATTGGGATAGTGTGAAACAAGAGTTATTTAAAGATGAGTGATTGATAATCAAATATGTACACCATTAAGATACACCAAGCAGTTAAAAAAACATTATTGAAATATCCAATTCAGGTACGCAGAGATTTTGAAAAGGTTGTTGAAGCATTCCGTCAAAATCCTTTTACACCCTATATAAAAATCAAGAAACTTGAAAAGCCGCTGATTGGATACCGCTATAAAATGCATCCGTATCGCATCGCATATACCGTGAACACCGAAACAAAAACCGTTTATATCTACGATTTTTTCCACCGCGGGCGCGGGTATCGGTAGTATGAAAAGCGGCATACATACATAGAGCTTAAATGGCTCTATTTTTTATTTGTCAAAAAATTTTTCAGCATCTGCTTTCCTCCTTCGCTCGCAAACGATTCGGGGTGAAACTGAATGCCTTCCAGTAATAATTTTTTATGACGGAGCCCCATAATTTCCGGCTCTGTTTTTTTATTAGAGTGGATCGTCCGCGCTGTGATTTCAAAGTCTTTCGGGAGCGAGGATGGTTGAACGACAAGCGAATGATACCGCATTACTAGAAGGCGATCTGGAAGCCCTCTGAACAGGCCTTTTCCGTCGTGTGTTATCACGCTAGTTTTGCCGTGCATAGGAACGCGCGCCGGGACGATTTTTCCTCCGTAATAGTGCGCCATGCCCTGCATTCCAAGACACACTCCCAAAATGCGGGTTGTTTTTGGAAGTTCAAGCAACACATCGGCGCACACGCCAAAGTATTTTTTATCTGCCGGGTCGCCTGGTCCTGGGGAAATAATGATTCGGTCGTAACGCGCGCGTTTAATTGCTTCAAGCGTCGTTTCGTCGTTTCGTTTTACCTCAAGCGCGAATACCGAACCGCGTTCCGCCAAAATTTCGCCGACATACTGATACAGGTTGTATGTGAAAGAGTCGTAATTGTCTAAAATGAGAATTTTCATATTAAGTTTTGAATTCATTTAATACTTTATTCATAGCCTCTCCTTTCCGTTTCACTTCTTCATACTCTTGCTCCGGAGACGAATCATGCACGATTCCGCTCGCATTTTGCGTATACCCATACGAGCCCGAGACAAAAAAAGATCGTATAGGAATTGTAAACGTGCAATTGCCGTTAAAGCCAAAGTGCCCGACAGCGCCTCCGTAAGGCCCGCGCGGCGCGTTTTCCAGCCGATCAATAATTTTCATGGATTCAAACTTAGGCGCGCCGGAGAGCGTGCCTGCGGGAAAGTTCGCCGCAAGTCCGGAGAACATGTCCTCGCCGCGTCTCATAATGCCAGCGATTTCGCTTGAAATATGCTGAACGTGGCTGAATTTTTTGATGTCCATCAAGCGCCGCACTTTCACTGTGCCAAACTCGGCAACGCGGCCAAGATCGTTTCTGTGGAGATCAACCAACATATTGTGTTCCGCGATTTCTTTTTGGTCATTTAAGAGAATGCGAGCGAGCGCGATGTCCTGCTTCGCGTTTTTGCCGCGGCGAATTGTGCCGGCAAGCGGAAACGTTTCCATTTCCCGATCACCCAATCTAAAAAGGAGTTCCGGACTTGCGCCAAGGAGAGCGACGTCATCGTATTTCAGATAAAACATGTATGGCGATGGGTTCACCTCCCGAAGAGCCGTATAGATGGGAAGTGGAGAGCCGCGGATTTCATATTCTGTCTTGAATCCGATTTCACACTGAAAGGTATTGCCGGAGACGATCTCTTCTTTCACCGCTAGAACAAGTTTTTTGTGCGCTTCTTTTGTGAGAGTATCTCCAAGACTGCGGATACGAACGCGAGTTTTTTTGAGTCCGAGTCTGGAGATGCGTTTTATAAACTGTAGCCGATTTTTAGTATAGAAAAAATAAAAAATTTCGCCGGTCATTTTATCAGAAACAAGCCCGTCGGTGTAGGCGCCAAAAATAAGCGTCGGGAATGACGGATGAGAGCGGATTTTAAGCGCGGGTTCAGAGTAGTTTACCGCGTCGTATCCCAAGTATCCGACAAGCCCTCCGCAATACGCGCGCGAGAGAACATTTTGCGGCGTTATTTCGCGAAGGGCGTGATATGCGTTTGCGACTTTTGTTGTCTCTCGGTCTGTCGTCAAAGTATTTCCGCTGGCTCGCAGAATATGTTCCGGCGAAAATCCTATAATAGAATATCGCGAGAGCGCGCTTTCGTCCCCGAGGGATTCAAAAAGAAAGCACATATCAGTGTGCTCATGTATCTTTTGAAAGAGCCCGTAAAAATCGGTTGTATCGCGGAACGGTAGATAGGTTGGTTTTTGCGGGAGGGACAACGAGGTCATGTGAAGAAATAAAAATCTCGTCCTTTGTCGCAGATATATGGGTTTTGCGAGAAAAGAACGAGTTAATATCACTGGTAAATCCTACTTCTCCAATCAAGGCGCAACAGTTCTATGATTTTGTCTTGCGTGTTAATCGCAAAAAGTCCTCTTCGGTCTCTCCCAATACGGAAAGAAAATATTCCTCTTAACTTTCCTTTGAGCGGTTTTGTACGCAGTGATGGGTGAAAAGGATTTTCTGCGAGTAGTTCGTGTTGTGCCTTCAGTTTTTCTTTTGTTTTTTCGTTGAATTTTTTTGCCGCATCGACATATCTCCTCGTCGGGGAAAGTGTGTACATATCAGCCAATCAGTTGATTCAGCTCTTTTGCGCTATATTTTCCTAATCTAGGTTCATATAAGGCGTGCAAGACATCTTCAACAAATTCAGGGCGATATTCTCCTTCATCATCTTTTGCATCATAGAGGAGATGTAGAAGAAGCGGTTTGATGAGTTCTTCAACCAGTTCTGTTTTCACCTGGTTTTTAATTTTTTGCGCTGTAATGATAGTCATAAAATTTTTATCTCAATCTCATCCTAGATCGCATAAAATGGGTTGTCAACATCGAAGTGATTATAAAACGGTTTTTCATCCTTCTTTTATCACAGCCGCGGCGCTCGTGTCAAAACGTATATCGGCAAAATTCATCTCTTAAATTTTTCCAGTATCCTTTTCATGATGCGCTCGCGGATTGAGTTGCGCGCTTCGCCGCCGCCGATGCCAAGAGGCGGTTCGTTTGCGCTTGGCTGTTCCGGCTCAACGCCCCATTCTTTTATATCCCCGAGTTTTTCTTCTTTAATATAGTAGGCCCACGCCGGGTCGGTTTTTTGAAGCGCGTTTTCCGACGCCGCGTCATTTTTTAAATAAACGTTAAAAAACGCCGTGCCGTAGCGTTTTATGCTTTCGGTTTTTTTGCCGCCGCCTTTGAAAACAGACAACCGCGAAGGATTGCCGAAGGTGAAGTGGTCCGCGTCTTTTACCACTATGTGGTATTTTGGCGTGCTGGCTTCATTATAAATGATGCGGCGCGGGAGGTCGGGTCCCAGCGCGGCGCGGTCGTCGTCGCCGACCATTACCATAATCGGAACCGCTATCTGGTTCAGCGTCTGTTCAAACGGCGCGGCTGGAGCTGAAAAAATTAACGCGGCTTTCACGCGGCTGTCCCGAAACGCGCTCGTCGGATGCGCTCCGATTTTTCCAAGAACCGTGATGCCGCCTTCAGAATGTCCAAACGCGCCGATCGCGCTTTCATTGATTGCCCCATAAAACAACGCGCCGCTTTTTCTGTTCTCTTCAATCATTTTGTCAATCACGAACGAGAAATGATTCAGCCGATGCTCCGCCAAGTACGCGAGAAAAAACTCGCGATCATTGTTCATATCCGCAATCCACTGTTTTGCCGCCGCGAACACCTCCGTCATAGACGACTCTTTGCCTCCCTTAATCGTTGAAAACGCGATCGGCTCGGTGTAGGACGGAGGCAATGTGTCAATAAAATCAGGAGCGGCAACGATGTAGCCGGCGCGGGCAAGATGCTCTCCAAAATACGCGGCGGAATATCCGCTTGCAAAACCGCCATGGACGTAAATAACGAGCGGATACGGACCGCCTTTTGCAATCGTCGCCGCATTAAAGGCAACCGAGCCCTTGTAGGATTGCGACGTCTCATACGTGTACGGCTTTGCTTTTTCTTCTGTTGGATACCAAACCGCGTTCGTTATGTTTTCCCTGTTCCCTTTGGAATTCACATAAGGGAAATCAAAGATTTTCAATCCCGCGTTATATGCTTTGCCGTTTGCGCTTTGGAAGACGGAAGAGTCGGCGGTTTTTTTATTCTCGGCAGGTTTTCGGTATTGATACCCGGCGTTCAGTATAACGGCGATCGCCACAAAAACGATTGCTAGAATTAACGCTTTTGACATAGTTGAACAATTCCGTCTGAAAATTCACTTGTTAACTAGCGAACTGTCAAACAGAAATATAATTTTATACTCATTTTATTCTACAGCCATGCATGATACCACATCGGACAAAAGTTGCGAACTCTGCGCTTTTATCCTATGATTCTTTGCAAAACTTATGTCCACCACGCGCGCGCTTGCCCACAACACGCTCATTCAATTTATCGGAAAGGCAGTCGGCACTGTGCTTGCTCTCTTTGCCTCAACGCTTCTTTTCCGATACCTCGGACCCTCCGAGTACGGCAAGTTTCACATTATCCTCACGATAGTTCAGCTTTCAGGCATTATCGGCGACCTTGGGCTATACTTAATCGTCTTAAACGACATTTCGCACCCGAAGCGCGAATCAAATCACGTTCTAAGCCAGCATTTCATGTTCAGGATGTACTTAAACGCGATGTATCTTCTTATCATGGCGGCGGTTGCGCTCGTCGCTCCGTACGAATCCGCGATACGGCTCGGGATATTTTTGATGTCGTTTTCCAATATATTTATCTGGCTTTCGCAGATTTTTCAGACGGTTTTTCAAAAACATCTTGTCTCCTCCCGCTCTGCCCTCTCCGAGATCATCGGACGAGGCGTTCTTCTTCTTGCGACAATCCTCATGATGCGCTTTCAGGTCGGGCTTGTGCCGCTCACCATCACTGTTGTCGCCGGCAATTGCGCTCAATTTTTTCTCTCATGGCTTTTGGCGCGAAAATATATTGACTTCACATGGCGCGTTGACGCCTCATACATTATAGGCGTGCTCTCGCGCACATGGCCGGTTGCCGTGTGCATCTGGTTTCATCTTCTCTACTTTAAGGCAGATTCAATTATCCTTTCGTGGTACGTGTCCGATTACGAGGTCGGCATTTACGGCATGCCTTATAGAATTATAGAAACGCTCGTTACTTTGCCGCTCGTATTTATGGGGCTTCTCTTTCCCATTTTGAACGACGCGTACGGACGCGGAAGTAAGGAGGCATTTCGTTTTCACATGCAAAGCGGGTTTGACGCGCTTGCTATTATGAGCGCGCCTCTCATTTTTGGCACCCCGGTTCTTGCAAAATCAATCGTGCTTCTTTTGGGCGGAAGCGAGTTTCTTCCGTCAGCGCCGGTGCTCTCTATTTTAATGATCGGAGTGTATATGATGTTTATCGGCTCCATTTTTGCCCATACAGTTATCACAGTTTCCTCGCAAAAAACAATGATAAAATACTACGCGATTTTGGCGGCCTTTATGATCGTTCTTAACATCGCGCTTATTCCGCGCTATTCCTACTTTGCCGCCGCATGGCTCACCGCATTAGGAGAGGTAGTCATGTTTTCCGCGGCGTTTGTTGTCGTATGGAAAAAAACTCATTTTGTCCCGCGCGTTTCCGTGTTGGTGAAGTCCATCATCTCTGCTATACTAATGGCAGGCGCTCTCTACTTTATCCGCCCCGCAAACGGGGTGTTCCACAACGCTTCGCTTTTCATCGCCCTCCCGCTTTCATTAGTTTTATACGGAGGAATTTTATACGCAATCGGAGGAGTGAAGAAGGAGACAGTGAGAGAAGTGATGAGGTTTTGAGATTATTTTTTATGAAACGATTTATAGTATTTTTTCTTTTTTTAATTTTTGTTCCGGTATTTTCCGCGCGCGCCTTTACATTCAATCCCGACAACATCATCACCGATTTTGAGCTCAAAGACAAAGATTCAATGTCGCTAAGCGCGATACAGTCATTTTTAGAGAAACATGAGAGCGCGCTCAAAAATTATTCCGATACAGTTGACGGAGTTCTAAAAAACGCGGCTGAAATTATACATACCGCCGCGCAAGTAAACGGCATCAGCCCGAAGTTTATTTTAACAAAACTTGATCATGAGCAATGCCTGGTGCGCGGATGTAGTTATCATAAAGATCCTGTGAAACTTCAAAAAGCCCTTGATTTTGCCGCCGGGTTTGGAGTATGCGACGGATGCAATATTAAAGATCCGAAAATTCAAAAATACAAGGGGTTTGCGCGTCAGGTTGAGGCTCTTGCCAGTGTCCAAAATGATTATATCCGCAAAGCAGGCAGAGGCGGTATCCGGGCGAAAGGGCAGATATTCAAGACACAAGACGGTTTTACGATCACGCCTGTAAATCAGGCAACCGCAAACTTGTATAATTATACGCCGTATCGCGGAGGCGCCGGCAATAACATCGGCGGCAACTATTTTTTCGCAAAACTCTGGGACCAGTACTGGGGATCGCTTTTGTATCCGGACGGCTCGGTTTTGACTGACGGGAATTCGTATTGGCTGATTGACGGAGGCGCGAAACGGCGGTACGGCTCTTCCTCTGTATTTTTCTCGGAGCGAGACAGCCGGGACGCGATAACGATTTCAGGCGCAGTTTTAGAAGAATATCCGGACGGCCATGAAATTAAATTTTCAAACTATTCTCTTGTGCAGGATGAAACTGGTGAACGGTACCTTCTCGTTAACGGCCGCAAAAGAAAAATTGATGGCGATGAAACATTCCGCCTTCTCGGATTTAATCCTGAAGAAGTGGAAACCGTAAATTCAAATGAACTCTCTTCGTATCCGCCCGCGGTTCAAATTACAAAAGACGAGGTCTATCCGCAAGGAGCGCTAGTGAAAGCGACAAATGGCGAGTTTTATTTTATTCAAAACGGATTTAAGTACCCGGTGCATTCCGAGATCACGGCGTTAAATTATCCGAACCTCGCGCCGGGCGACATTACTCGCGAGGAGCTCGCGCGATATTACGCCGGAACGCCGCAAAAAATCAATGAGGGAAAATTCATCAAGTCGCGCGAAGGAGTGTTTTACATCGTATCGCGCGGCATTCTGCGGCCAATCGCAAGCGTTCAGGATTTTATCGCGCTTTTTGGCGAGCAAAAACTTTCAGATGTAGTTGAAGTTTCTACGGAGGTTATTGCGCTTCATAAGATAGGAGAGACGATTGCAACCGGATCATATGAGCGAAACGGTAAGATCGTTCCTATAACTCTACCTGTTGTCGCGACAACTCCGCGCGCATTATGGGTGAACGCTGAATCTCCGCAATCAGTCATTTCCGGAGCGAGTTTTGTTGTTCCCGTTCGTTTTAAGAATAAAAGCGATGCGCAGTGGGGAAAAGGCGATGTGTATCTGCTTATCAAAGAAACGCAAACTCGGAAAGAGAATAACGACATAGTGCCCAAAGACGTCGCGCATACCTTTGCCGTGCCTTTAATTTTAGAAACTAAAGGAGACGCGACCCTGACTTTTCAATTGTATACAAAAGACGGCTCTGAAGTAAAAGGCGGGCTGTATCAGACGCGAGTTTTTGTAAAAGAACCGGATTACAAGGCGCGCATCGTCTCGCACACGATTCCGTCAAAAATTAAACAAGGGAAAACGCCTGTTAAAGTTGAAGTGCGGATTAAAAACGATGGATCAAAACCATGGATCAGGCGAAAAACCGGTTTGAAAGTTTCAACTAGCGAAGGCGGCGCAAGCCCGTTTTACGATGCTTCTGATTGGCTGGATATAGAAACCGCCTCTGTATCTTTGGATCCGAAAAAAGACGCGATCCTCCCCGGCGAGACTGCTGTCTTTCGTTTCACTCTCAAAACCGATCGCGCTCTTCTTGCCGCGCATACATATCGCCTCTCTTTGTTTATGACTGACAAAAAAGAGATTATAAACTTAAACGGCAAGGATTTTTGGGAGGGAACTTTGCGCGTGGAGCGTTGATTTTTTAATGCTTTAGCGGTATGTTTTTCATTGAAATGGAAGGGTGGCCGAGCGGTTGAAGGCGCGGCTCTCGAAAAGCCGTTTCCGAGCAATCGGGACGTGGGTTCGAATCCCACCCCTTCCGCCAAATTTTCAAAAAGAAGGGCTACTTTTTTGAAGTAATAAAAAAATAGAGAAATATGAATGAAATTATCTACATTCTCATAAACGAAGCGATGCCCGGCTATGTGAAGATAGGCAAAACAAAGAATCTTGAACAACGGATGCGGACATTGTACAGGACTCAGGTGCCATTGCCGTTTGAATGTTTTTATGCCTGTACAGTTCCTAATAGTAAAGATGTTGAAGAGTGGCTTTTTGAAATTTTTGATCAATGGCGAGTAAGTAGCGAACGTGAATTTTTTGAAGTGTCGCCTGAGTCGGTGGCGGCCGCTTTGCGCGCGAAGGCGATAAAAGATGTCACTCCGCGACAAGTTTATACGGAATCGCAAGAAGACCAGAAAGCCTTAAGTCGTGCCAAAGAAAGACGAGCAGCATTTAACTTTAAGATGGTTGATATTCCTATTGGAGCGGAGCTTGTCTTTAAGCGCGATGAAAGTAAGAAAGCAAAAGTTTTAGATAATAGGTGGGTTGAGTTTAATGGAGAAAGAACAAGTCTTGCGCTTTCCGCGCAAAAAATTCTCGGATATGATTGCCGAGTTTCAGGAGCGCTTTATTGGATGTACGATGGTGAAACGCTTGATCAACGCAGGAGAAGATTTGAAAATGGAGAGTAATCGACCAAAAAATTGTCTGGATGAGTAATTTTCACCCCAAATTACAAGACGATACGGATGAGCACTTGATGTACATGATAAATGAACTTGATTTTCGTGGTGGCAACCTTGCCTCTGATGAACTGACCAGACGTACATTAAATAAGTTGCGAGAGACCATCATTAATCTTGATGAAAAAAATGAGAAATTGCAGAAAAGAATTTTTTGGCTAACGATCGTTGGTGTTGCTCTCACAACAACTCAAATTTTACCGGTTATGAAAATCGTCCTTTCCGCGCTGGTTACATTCTTCACTAGCCCAACAATTCCTTAAAAAAATTACCGCAGAAAACCCTTATAAAAACCAGTTTTTTGAGTGTTTTTACAAATTGCTTGTTTAGTAGCAATTTGCTATACTGTAAACATGAAGATATTTCAACGAGACCTTGAACATCGCATTGCCTCGGTCCTTTTTAATGACCGCATGGTGGTCATTTTAGGTCCAAGACAGTCCGGGAAAACAACGCTTGCCAAAAAAATTATTGATTCCTACGGTTCTGTTGCGGAGTATTACGACTGCCAACTTGCCGACGTACGAGCGCATTTTGCGTTTGGGCATCCGGATCAACTCCTATCGCTTACACGGAACAAAAAAATTGTCGTGTTTGATGAGGCGCAGACTATTCAAGATATTGGCAGTATTCTAAAGGCCTATCACGACACCTATCCGGAAGTTCAGATTGTCGCAACAGGATCGTCGTCGTTTGATCTCGCCAACAAAATCAAAGAGCCGATGACGGGACGGGCGTACGAGTTTACCCTATTGCCGCTTTCATTGCATGAAATAACTTCAGCCTACCCTTGTTTAGAGCGGCATGACCTTTTGCCTCTTATGCAGTTTGGCTCCTACCCGGCTGTCGTCGCCGCGGAAACAGTGGAAGAAAAATTGTTTGTTATAAAAAATATCGCCACGAACTATCTCTACAAAGATATTTTTGTTTTTGAAACGATTCGCAACCCAAAGACATTTGAGGATTTGCTCAAAATGCTCGCTCTTCAAGTGGGTGCGATAGTGTCCGTAAATGAATTGGCGCAGGGGCTTAGCGTGACACGAGCAACTGTCAACCGCTACCTAACATTGCTTGAGCAGTCTTTCATCATAAAACGGATATATTCTTTTTCAAACAATCCTCGCAATGAAATTAAAAAAGGATTCAAAGTTTATTTTCTTGATATGGGTGTGCGCAATGCTCTCGTGGATATCATATCTCCAATGGAAACGCGCACCGACCGGGGAGCGATTTTTGAAAATTTTTTTGTCAGCGAGCGCATGAAAAAGGGTTCTCTTGAAATTTTCTCTTCCGAAATTATGTTTTGGAGATCACGCACCGGGCTTGAGATTGACGTGATAGAAAAAAGCGGCGCCAGTATTTCCGCCTTTGAGTGCAAATGGAAAGACGTTACTTCTGCTCCCGCGCAGTTTACTAGAATCTATCCTGAAGCAAGATTTGAGTCAGTGACTGTTGATAACATATTAAAGAATACTCGTTTTTAATTTTTTACCCACATGCCACTCTCCCGCGCTCAAGCACCATTTCTCATCCTCATCGTACTTATTCTCATTGGTTTTGGTTTTGCGTATTTCACGCCGACAAACTACGAGCTTATGGCTCACTTAGGGATGATTATCGGGTTCACGATTCTTGTTCTTGCGACAAACAAAAAAGTTCGCTATCCTCCAGTCATTCTCTCCGGCCTTACAGCGTGGGCATTTCTGCATTTAGCTGGAAGCAATGTCATTGTCGGCGGATCCGCGCTTTATGATCGCGTAATTTTTCCAGTCGCAAGTTCGCTTCCGATTATCCGCTACGATCAAATTGTCCACGCAATCGGATTTGGCTTTGCGACAGCTCTTATATATCATATAATCGCTTCTCGCGTTCCGGACGGCGCGCGTAATTCCGCGATTATTCTATTAGTCATTGCGCTTGCCGGGCTTGGCATTGGAGCCATAAACGAGATGGTTGAATTTATTACTATTGCAATTTTCCCGACAGCCGACATCGGAGGATATGAAAATACTTTACTTGATCTTTTCGGCGATTTTGTCGGCGCGATCCTCGCGGTAATAATCATTCCTCTTATAAATTCAAAAAAGATAATGACATGATGCCGTCTGTTTCTATTATAATTCCAACCTTAAACGAAGAGCGCTACATCGCGAGCCTTCTTACTGATATAGCCGCGCAAACAATGTGTCCGCGCGAGGTGATTGTCGTTGACGGCGGTTCTCGCGACAAAACTTGCGAGATTGTCAGACAATTTCCAAACGTTCGTTTGTTTTGCATAGAGCCCTCTGTTGCTCTTCAGCGCAATTTTGGCGCAAAAGAAGCGCGAGGAAGAATTCTTTTTTTTCTGGACGCAGACACTCGTCTGAAGCCGGATTTTCTTGAAAAATCGCTTGGCGAGTTTTTGCGCCGCGGGCTTGATATCGCATGTCCTCTTTATTTTCCTCGTTTTCCTTCAGCTCGGCTTGCTTTTTTTTATGCGTGTTTCAATTTTGTATTGTTTATTGCCCAGTATTTTTCTCCGGCAGGCGCAGGTTCTCTTATAGTTTTTGCTGATGTGTTTCGCGAAAGCGGCGGTTTTGATCCCAGATTTCGTTTTGAGGATATTGAACTCATCCGCCGCATTGCCGAGGAGCACAGATTTCGGATGCTTTACAGTCGGCTTGTTGTATCTCCCCGCAGATTTGAAACCTACGGTTTTACAAGAACCGGACTTATGTACGCAAAACTTGCATTTCTTTTTGCGCTGAACGACCACTCTGCCGCAAATCGCGTGAAATATCCGATGGGGGAGTATCAAAAAGCCAAAAATCATTGACACCCATTTTGTTTATCCGTACACTTTAAAACAGGACAAAGTTTTTACGATATGATTACGAAAGCGATTATTCCGGTTGCCGGCATGGGAACGAGGTTTCTCCCGGCGGCTAAGTCAATTCCAAAAGAAATGTTTCCGCTTTTGGATAAGCCGGTCATTCATTATATTGTTGAGGAGGCTGTGAAAAGCGGGATAACTGACATTATTTTCGTTACATCGGCGCATAAAAAAGCTGTTGAAGATTATTTTGACGCGCACTTTGAACTGGAATACAGGCTTGAACAAAAAGGCAGACATGAAATTAACTGCGAACTGCGCTCCATCAGGGAAATGGCGCGTTTTTATTTTATCCGCCAGCCGGCTCCTTTAGGCGACGGAGACGCGATTTTGCGCGCGCGGCATTTTTTAACGCCCGATGAATCGTGTGTCGTAATGTGGGGCGATGATCTTATTTTCCACAGTGAACCGACCTTGAAACACATGCTTTCGCTCCATGAAAAGTATCGCGCTCCGATTTTGGCGGTGCAGGAGTTGGAAGGCGAGGCGCTTGAGCGCTACGGCGTCATCGCCGGAGTTCCGATAGAGCAAAATGTATACAAAGTTTCCCATATTATTGAAAAACCAAAACGTTCTTTAGCGCCGTCAAACTTAGGCATTGTCGGCATGTATATCGCAACTCCTCATGTAATAGCCGCGCTTTTAGCGCAAACTCCGGCAGAAGACGGCGAAATCCGTTTTTCCCACGCGCTTAGGGATTCTATAAAAGAAACGCCGGTGTACGCGTATAAATTTCCAGGGCTCCGCTTTGACTGCGGCAACAGACTTGGATGGCTTAAGGCAAATGTGCACTTGGGATTACGCGACAAAGAGATAGGAAAAGACTTTTTAGATTTTATCAAACAAATTTAAATTTTGAGTTTTCATCACTATGTTTTCCCCCAATTCTTTTGTTATCAAGATAATTATTATTTTTACAATGCTCATGTCTTTTGGTTTTGGTTGCCGCAAGCGTATTCCGATTGAATCAATTGAACCGGTTACTTTGGAATACTGGCAGGTGTGGAATAATTCCTTTGATATGAAGACGCTCATTGAAAAATACGAAAAGGCAAATCCTACTATCAAAGTCCGTTTCCGCAATTTGCGTTTTGAAGAATATGAGCATGAGATGCTGACAGCCCTTGCCGAGGATCGCGGGCCCGACATATTTTCAATTCCTCACGACTGGGTCGGGCTTTATGAAGAGAGTATCGCGCCTGCGCCCGAGAGCGTGGAAATCAAGCGCGCCATTTTACAAGATCCAAAACCAGGAGAATTGGAGCCCACAATCAAAGAGGTTGTAACCGATCGCGCGGCGATAATAAATGCGCGCGATATAAAGCGGAATTACTACTCTTTTGTGAAAGACGACGTTCTCCGAAAGATTGAGAGCGCAGGCCCGGACGCGCCTTCTTCTGTAGCGGTAAAAGAGTCATTAATGGCAGTGCCCCTTTCCGTAGATACGCTCGGGCTTTATTACAACATCAGCATTCTTGAAAAAAATGATATTTACGATCCTCCGCAGACGTGGCAGAGATTTCAGGAGGACGTGATGAAAATCGCGCAGGTGAACGAAGACGGCGAGATTGTAGAGGCAGGCGCGGCTTTTGGGACAGCGGTCAATCTTATTCGTCCTACCGATATTCTTTCTGCTCTCATGCTTCAAACAGGCGTTACTATGATTGATGAAGAACGCGGGTTTGCAACATTCCATAACAGTATCCGCGAAGAGGACAAGTACAACATCGGGCTTGAAGCGCTTCGTTTTTACACCGATTTTGCAGATCCGGTGAAAAAAGTGTACACATGGAACGAATCCCAGGAACACGCGCTTGAAGCATTTAAGCAGGGACGGATTGCTTATATGTTCGGATATTCCTACAACCTGCCAGAAATCCGCGCTTCCCGTGTGAATTTCGGAGTCGCGCCTTTGCCTGTGCCGGTCGGAGCGCTCGGGAGCGCCACAATCGCCAATTATTGGGTTGAAGCGGTTTCAAAAAAATCAAAGCATCAAAACGAAGCATGGCATTTCTTGAACTTTCTTTCCCAGCCGGAGAATTTGCTTGTTTTGCAGTCAACAGCCGGCAAAATTTCGCCGTTAAAAGAACAAGCGATAAAAATTACCGATCCTGAACTCTCCGTGTTTGCCTCCCAAGCTCCGCAGGCGCGCGTGTGGTATTTTGGCAAATCCGCGCCAGATGCGGAAGATGCGCTGATTCAAATGATTGCTTCAGTTGTGAACGGCAAACAATCTCTTGAAGACGCTCTTGCCTCCGGCGCGCAGAAGGTTACAGCTACACTGCGGTGATTTGAAATTTTGATTTTGCATGTATTTTATCATTGTCCTACTCATTCTTTTCATCCCTTCTCTCGCATCTGCCCAACCAGCATTATTGCCCGCCTGCGCCGAGAGCGGAAACTGCGGCTTTTGCGACATTGTGGACGTTATTAGCAGAGGGTTTGAATTCGTGTTATACTTTCTTGGCGCGACGATTTTTTTTGTTTTTATATGGGGCGCGTTTGAATTGATCATCGCGCGAGGGAAAAGCGAAAAAGTTGAGCATGGAAAAAATGAGATGAAAGGCGCGCTTTTCGGGCTACTTTTTGTTCTCATAGCGTGGCATGTAATCAACGTTACGGTGTACATTCTTACCACTCCATCAAACCAGCCACTTAATGCGATAAAAGGCCCTGACGAGCGAGGAGGAGTGCTGTTTGCAAATCCGTGGAACTGGCTATGCGCGGAGGGAGCGATAGCAGGGCTTCCTGCGTCTCAACAGCAGTGTTTTAGCCGCGGCGACGGCACGCCGTGTGGCGTTGATCAGATATGCATGAAAGGGGAATGTGGCACGGACACGACCTACACAACGACCTGCCAGTATTTGAAAGGCACGTATCCAGATAAATTTAGCGGTTATGACTGCAAAAGAACTAAAGAAAATGTAGATAATTTTAATAAGACAGAGCTTGAGAAGAAGAGAAATGCAGAGCAGACAGGTGATCCGGTGTATAACACAAAATTTATAGATTGCCTTCCGGATCCGTCATTTTGCGGCTTTGTCAATACTACCAATTTCTGTTGCGGCGAGGTGAAAGAAAGCGAAAATCCGTATAAAAATAAAGGAACTTCGCCTGCGGATTCAATTCCTGTAGGAAATGAATTGTCAGTATAATTTTATGCTTATGACTTATTCATCGCGCGCGAAAACAGTCATTAAAATTATATCAGTCTGGGCGTTGTTTCTGCCGCTTGCCGCCCTTGCCGTTCCAATTAAAATTTCTGATCCCATAGGCGCCGGAAGCCCTTTGGAAATTTACGCCCGCGTCATCAAAGCGTTTCTTGGAACCGTCGGCATTTTTGCGCTTTTGAATTTCGTCATCGCCGGAGTCGGGCTCATCGCTTCCCGGGGCAATCCGGAGGCGGTCAAAAAAAACCGCGACAATATGCTTTGGACAATCATCGGAATCGCGCTTCTCTTCGGCGCTTACGCTATTCTCGCCTTTGTCATTGATCGCCTGGCCGGCTCCCTTAACATCGGAACGCCGTGAAAGTTGACCGTTATTTTACTGTAGTGGTATAATGGTGGCGCGTTGTGGAGAAGTTTTTGAAGCATGGCTTATCATTTAACAAGCAAGATCGGGATCGCATATTTTCTGTTTTTAGCTTTTTTCACTGTAATTCCTCTTTTCACGAAAGCGCAAACTAAACCGAATTGCGCGCCAGGAGATGTAGCTGTGCCTGTATATGACTCAAATGGGAATATCATCTATTATGAAGGATGTTTGTACGGCTCCGACGTTGTTCCTTGTCAAGAAGTAAAAGACGGTTGCCCTTATGGCAAGCCAGTAACCGATCTCCGCTCTAATATCCGCATCGCGCTGAATGTGATCTTCGGTTTTCTTGGTATCGTTGTGATTGTGATGATAGTATACGGCGCGTTTGAATGGCTGACATCAATGGGGAGCGACGATAAAGTAAAAAAGGGTCGCGACACAATGCTTTGGGCCGCAGTGGGCGCGGTTGCGATCGCGGTTGCGTGGACTGTTACGTCGTTTATTCTGCATACGGGGCGAGTGGTGGGAAGTTAAGCAATATGCTTCAATTAAGAACAAAAATACAAGTTAAAGGATTATCAGATTTATTCATTGATCTTGGTAAAATTTTAGTCGGTTCAGTTATTGTCGGATTTTTTGTTCCATCTTTGAATATTCCAGTATGGCTTTTTATCGCAGGTTTATTTGGGGCTTGGTGGTTTTTTCGTAATGGCATTTGGTTATTACAATTTTCTATATGACTTTTAATATAGAGACATCTCTATTATTATTCTACATACTTTTGCTTGCTTTTGGATTATGGGCGTATAGTTCCGCTGTGAAGAGTATTATCCAAATGAAGCAGAAAGAGAAAGAGAATGCTTAAAACTATCTTATTGATTATATTTTTTGCAGAGATAATTGCGGCGATTATAGTAGATCGTATTTTTCATAAACGATTAAGAGAGTTAGAAAATAAATAACCGAATCATCTCATGATTCATGCGGCGCGATAAAGCCCTCATGACCCATGAACTTTGATTCAACATTCATTATATGCGTTCTATCAAAAAAGTATTTTTTCTCGTGGCGGCGTTTGCTCTTTTTGGGATTGTCGCGCTTGCGCCGAATGTGGCTGGAGCGGTAACGCTTACAAATGGTTTGAAAATAGTGGAGTTTGGACCAATGGCAATCACTAAACAAGTTGGGAATAGAGTGGATATTATTCTACAAGCTACCACAGATAACGGCACCGCAACGACTCCAATTACCTTTTCCACCACACCATCTGGAGAGGGCGCATTTTCTACAGTCACACAAATTGCAAAAGAAGGGAACATTGTATACTTTAAAACAAGTTTAACTAGTAACCAAACCGCGAGTGCTAGTTTCACAATTAGTGCTACAGACGCCACATCTAACTCACCTGCGGTCACTGTCAATCGTTCTGATGTAACAACGAATATAACATTAACTGGCGGTGGGTGTTCGCAAACATCTCAATGCGCGGTTTTGAATTTAAATGGTTCCACCACTCCTTTAGAGTGCGAAGAAAATGCATGTGTGCCACAATCGATTAATCGAGCGATTGGCACAACTTGCACAACTGGCACAGGTTCTGATCGTCAATGCGAAACCGGAACCACAGCTGAATTTGATTTTACTTGCGGGAGCGATCAACACTGCGTTGGCTCTGTGGCAAATGTTCAATGTTTGAATACAAGCCAAACATTGAATCGTTTTTTTCTGCTTGGTGAACATTATTTACTACTTGATTCAACAGAACGATGCGATATTGGATTGCTCTGCGATCAGACACAAGGGACATGCGTCAATGATATTGGCCAGGGAGCTGTCCCAGCCGGGAGTTTAGGTGAAGCATCACAAGACATCCGCGACCAGATCAGAAATCTCATAAACATCGCGCTTGGTTTTCTCGGAGTCGCGGGTGTGATTGTAACCTTATACGGCGGCTTTACATGGATGACCGCGTTCGGAGATGATGAAAAAGTCGGCAAAGCAAAGAAAACCATTGTCGCCGGCATGATCGGCATTGTCATCATCGGAGTCGCGTGGACAATCGTCAGTTACGTCCTTAAAGTCGCGGAACAGGTGTCGTAAAAAAATCATTTAACTTCCATGGATTAAATTATAAAGTTCATGAAAGTTTGATAAATCTATGAAACATTATTTATCTATTATTACCGCGTTTTTCGCTCTGTTACTTATTCCAACCTCTGCCCTTGCAATCTCTGGAACAATAGGCCAATCCTGTCAGGAGCAGTTAGACTGTGGCTCTATGACTATTACGCCATGGAACGGTCCTGATCAAAATGTGGCGCTTCAGTGCGTTTCCAACCGGTGCGTTGTGCCAAAACAGTTTGTCGCTATCGGCACTTGGTGTGGTACCGGCATCCACTGTGAAGACGAAACATCCGTATTGCAGTTTACCTGTAAAACGGACAATAATATATGCGTTGCCGCGGTAAACGGCGTGGCGTGCATTGACGAACTCGCGCGTCTTAATAAAGACCAGGACATTGGAACGCTCGGAACGTCTATCCCGGAAAGCGACCGATGCGCAACCGGACTTGTGTGCGATATTCAAGAGAGCGGGCTTTGCCAGAACGATTTTGGCCAAGGTGAAGTTCCGGCTGATAAACTTGGCGACGCCGCCTCCGACATCCGTGACCAAATCCGGGAACTTTTGAACATCGCGCTTGGGTTTTTGGGAGTTGCGGGAGTGATTGTTACGATGTACGGCGGCGCTTTATGGATGGCTTCAGCCGGAGATGACGAGAAAGTTGAGAAAGCAAAGAAAACTATCGTTGCCGGTTTGATAGGTTTGGTGATCATTGGTATTTCATGGACGATCGTGAGTTATGTGTTAAAAATTACCCAGACCATTGCGTGATTATCGCTTTTTAACTAAACCCAATGCCAGCGCGAGCGATCACTCTTGCATGGGAGCGGGGAGATGTATGAGAAATTTAAAGTTTAAAATTTTTATCGCAGGTGCGTTTACAGTAGTTGTAGTTTTGGCGGCAGTGAATTTTGCGCAAGGAGCTATCACCGGCGACTTTACCTGTACTGTGACTGACGTGGCGGCAGTTACTGAAGGAGTAGCTTGTGGAGTGGTAACACAAAATGCAGTAGAGGTAAAATGCATTTCCCCATTTGTTTGTTCATCAAATGAATTTAACACCTGTAAATCGCGCGTATGCCTTACTGGAGTTGGCGGCACATGCGCAAGCGATAAAGATTGCGAGGGCGGGAGCACATGCAATCCGACAACTCTAAAGTGCGACACTTCGCCCGACGACGACACAGTGTCATCCTCTGATCTTCGGGACACGATCCGCCGGCTTCTAAATGTTATTCTCGGTTTCTTGGGTATCATCACAGTTGTAATGGTGATTTATGGGGGATTCATCTGGCTTACCGCGGCAGGCAACGAAGACGCAGTCGGAAAAGGCAGGCACACGCTTTTATGGGCCGCTCTTGGCGCCATTCTTATCGGAATCGCGTGGACGGTTTCATCATACATTTTGAGCGTGGCGGAGAAGGTGGGGTAGCAATATATTATGAAATTTTTTACCTTCAAACTTATCATTGAACCGGAAGAAGATCAAAAAGATGGTTATTACGCCTATAGCCCAGAGCTCCCTGGATGTTATTCAAATGGCGCTACAATTGAAGAAGCGCGAGCAAATATGCGGGATGCTTTGGAACAGCATTTGGATGTCCTTTTGGAAAATCGTGAATTGTTTCGCATAGTAAAACAAGATGAACGACCGGTGTTTACAGAACTTTTTACTTTAGCTGTTCCATCATACAACAACCGCCGCAAAACTGGTACGATTTTTTGAGCGGCAAGGATTTTATCGCGATCGTCAAAAAGGTAGCCACCTTACCTTAAAACATTCAGATGGGCGAGTTATAACTATCCCGGTGCACACAGGAAAAGATATTGGCAAGGGATTGTTAAAACAGATTTTGAAAGACGGAGGTTTTGACAGTATGAGCGTGGCGGAGAAGGTGGGGTAAGATAAATTGTTATTATGAAAAAACACTTATCAGTAACTTTTTTATTTATTATATTTTTAATCATCCCATTGTACGTAAAAGCGCAAGAGCCGTTTCAATGTGATACGCCAGACTATGGTAAGGCAGGTTCTAAAGAGAGATGCGGTGTTAGAGGGACAGATAACCTCACTATTGAGTGTGATCCAGCCGATGGGGAATTGGTTTGTTCATCAAATGAATTTAATACATGCAAGACGCGAGTGTGTCTGGTTGGCGTTGGAGGAAAATGTGGAAATAATTCAATATGTGAAGGCGGATCTGTTTGTAATATACCTTCCGGACAATCAGAAGGTCGTTGCGACACTTCGCCCGACGACGACACCGCATCATCCTCCGATCTTCGGGACACTATCCGACGGATTCTAAATGTTATTCTCGGTTTCTTGGGTATCATCACAGTTGTAATGGTAATTTACGGCGGATTCATGTGGCTGACCGCGGCCGGAAACGACGATAACGTCGCAAAAGGCAGGCACACGCTTTTATGGGCCGCTCTTGGCGCCATTCTTATCGGAATCGCGTGGACGGTTTCATCATACATTTTGAGCGTGGCGGAGAAGGTGGGGTAAGTGAAAAGGATTATGACTCACGAAGATTTACAACAAATAAAAGGGTTGATACATTCTGAAGTCGGCGCGATACTGGAGGATGTGCTTTTGCCGGCAATGGAAAAACTGATAAAAAGTAGTGTGGCGCAAGAGGTAAAGAAGGTAATGCAGGATGAGATGCGGTTGGTTATTCGTGAAGAAATGCGGGAGGAGTTAAAAACTATAAAGGGGGATATTGCATATTTGAAAGAAGATATCGCTGTGCTAAAGACAGACGTTGCAGAGTTAAAGAAAGATGTTGCATACATTAAAAATAACTATCCGGACAAGCATTATCTTGATGACAGAATCAATGAACTGCGCGGCGATATTATCTCGTGGCGCAAGAAAGACGGCGCGCGTTTTGATCAGTTGGTCGCATTTCAACACAAGAAAGGGTATGTTGCAGAAGAAGAGGTTCAGCTTCTCGGAGACATGCGTGGCTTTGCGCCGCTTCCATTGGCGCAGTAATTTTAGAACCATACGTTAGAAATCCTGGCGCACTCTCTTGCCAGGATTTTTTGTTTGGAGTAAGCTCTAACGTTTATGAAATTGCCTTTTTTTATTTCCGTCTTTCTATTATTTTTCGTCATAACGGTGTTTCCGAGCCGTTTTATTTCAGCCACAAGCGCAATTCCTTTAGGAGGAAGATGCGTGTCAAGCCATGAGTGCGGACGCAATTTAGGGTGCCGAAAATCAAACTTGGGAGATTTTTTTGTGTGCAAAATCACCGTGCCGACCACCTCCGGTTGCGCCGTGAACTTGGGCGAGAATATGTGCGCGGACGGGCTCGTTTGCGAAAAGAATCGGTGTTTGCCCAGTTATGGTTTGGAAGATTTAGAGAATGGAAAATTTCGTGTTCCGATTGAAGAACCGGAGGAAAATCCTGTATTTGCTCTTCCGGATGGAGCTTTGCCGATCCGCGCTTATGCGACGCTTTCAACCGGAAAAAAAATTGTTAATTTTGCGCTTGCGGTCGCCTTTCTTGTCGGCTTAACAACTGTTATTAAAGGATGGCTCACATACACAACCGCAACAGGCTTTATTCCTCAAGAAAAAAAAGGTTTCGCGCTTTTGGCTATAGGAGCCGCTACAACAATAGGGAGTGTTGTGTTGTGGCTTCTAACGAGCTAGTTATAAGTTGTTGCAGAGATAAAAATGTGATACAATAATTTTGAATTTTTCACTTTGAACTTTTTATGTCCGGTCACTCCAAATGGACGCAAATCAAACATCAAAAAGGCTCTGAAGATAAAAAGCGCGGCAAATTATTTTCTATTCTTTCAAAACGAATCTCCATCGCCTCGCGGGCAGACAAAAATCCAAAGACTAATCAGGCTCTTCAAACTGCGATAGATAAAGCTCGCGCTGTAAATATGCCAGGGGCTACGATTGATCGCGCGATAAAGCGCGGAGCCGGGGAGCTTCAGGGGCATGGCGAGATTTCAGAGGTTATATATGAAGCATACGCGCCCTGCGCAGTTCAGCTTATTGTTACAACTACAACTGATAACCGTAATCGCACGACAGCCAATCTTCGTCGTCTCATTACGGATTCCGGAGGATCGCTTTCCGGAAGCGGGTCTGTGTTATGGAATTTTATCCGTGATGGCGACCGATACACTCCAACAACCATACAATCAGTTGACGATGATACAGGTAGAAAAATAGAAGAACTTGTCGCGGCTTTAAGAGAGGATGAAGACGTGGAGGAAGTGTATACGAATTTACTATGATTATTCTTGGGCTTGATCCCGGATTTGCGAGATTAGGCTACGGTGTTATAGAGAAAAGAAAGCGTTCGCTTGAGCACATCGCTCATGGCGTGATTGAAACAAGTCCTGTGCAGACACACATGGCGCGCCTTCTGCATATAGAAAAGATGTTGATGCGAATTCTTAAACAGTATCAGCCGGAAATCGTTGCAGTTGAAGAGTTATTTATGTACAAAAATGTGAAAACGGTCATGAAGGTCGGCGAAGCGCGTGGTGTGATTATGCTTACGCTCGGAAAACAAAAAAAAGAAGCGCGTGAATTCACTCCTCTTCAGGTAAAACAGGCGCTTACAGGTTATGGGAGAGCTGATAAGGGGCAGATACAGCAAATGGCGCAGAGTATACTTCATATGTCTCAAATTCCAGATTCTGACGACGCCGCCGATGCATTGGCAGTCGCGATCTGTTGCGCGCATACGTTTCGGAAATAATAATTTTTGAATTCATGAAATTTTACCTCAAAACATGGTTCATATTTCTTCTCGTAATTGTTGTAGCAGGGCTTGCGATCACTGTTGTTGTTCTATCAAAAGTCATTGGCGAATTTGATTTTTTCTTGGCTGAAGACGGTGCTCCAGCACTAGAGGAAAAACAAAAAGATGATAAAGCGATTGGATTTGAGGAAGGAAGTCCGACACGCGGCAATCCAAAAGCAAAGATTACTGTTGTAGAGTTTTCCGATTTTCAGTGCCCTTTTTGCAGAGAATCGTTTGGCATATTGCAGGATGTATTTCAAAAATTTCCGGACGAGATTTATTTTCAGTACCGTCATTTTCCTCTTGAGGGAGCGGACGGATCTCATCCGCTAGCCGAAGAGGCCGCTGAAGCGAGTATGTGCGCGAACGCGCAGGGCAAGTTTTGGGAGTATCATGATTTGATATTTCAAAATCAGGATCGCTTAACGATTGATTCTTTTCTTCAGTTCGCGTCAGCTCTTCAACTGGACACAACGGCGTTTGCTGTATGTTTTCAAACGCGCGCCTTTGCCGATCTAGTAGCGCAAGATTTTGAAGACGCAAGGGTTTTGGGCGTCAAAGCGACGCCGACATTTTTTGTAAACGGCGTCAAGATTGAGGGCACGCTTCCGCTTTCAACTTGGGAGCAGTTGATTAAGGAGTTGAGTTAGATTTTTTCAACTGCGCGATTTGCTGAACTCCCATCATAATTGTGCCGGTAAGCCAATAGAGCATCACGCCTGCAGGGAGTTTCCAGCCGATGAACACAGTGAGTATCGGCATCATATAAACCATTTGATTGTTAAGCGCCGCCTGAAAAGCCTCATCTTTTGCCCCATCTTTTGATGTTAAAGGACGCGCTCCGACCATCATTTTTGCCTGCCAAAATTGGGCGATCGCGGCAAGAATAGCAAGAGGAATAAACGGTTTTGTGAGATCAATGAGAGTAATGAACTGCGTGTTGATTACGTCCGGTTTTGAGATAAATGAGTAGACGTCAATGAGCGCGTCGGCCTGTAAGCCCTTTCCAAATGCTTGATACATAGCGAGGAGAATCGGCAGTTGTATGAGAAGAGGAAGGCAGGAGGAGGCTGGGTTCGCGTTATTTTCTTTATAAAGCCGCATCGTTTCCTCGCCCTGCTTGATTTTGTCATCTTTATATTTTTCTTTTATCTCGTTTAATTTAGGTTGTAGCTCTTTCATCGCTTTTTGTATCGCGATCTGTTTTTTTGTTAGAGGCCAGAGCATCAGGCGCACGAGAATTGTGAGTAAAATAATAGCAATCCCCATATCTTGCATTGGGAGAATTGTGTAGAGAAATATGAGTAGATTAAAAAGCGGAAGATAAAAGAGAGTGTGAAAAAGTTCTAACATAGGCGTTGTTAATTCAAAATGCGTTAGACTACGCAGTCAACTCCTCCTTTGCTCCAAGGCGCGCATCGGATAAGCCGCCGCATACTTAAAAAACTTCCTTTGAAGAGCCCGTATCTTTTAACCGCCTGATACGCGTATTCCGAACAGGACGGAAAAAATTTGCATTGCCCATACGGCTTTAGGAATGATAATGGTCCGTGGTCAAGCGAGAAAGTTTTTTGATACAAACGTATGATGGAAAGAAGCAGTAATTTCATGATGGAATGAGCCGAGCCATCATCCGGACAAGTTTGCTTTCAAGTTTTCGTTTTGCTGTGATACGAGTAAACAGAACAGTCCAACTGGTATATTGAAAAACCGATAATGCGCTTCCGAGAATAGTAATGAGCGCGAGAGACGTCCATGCGATGATCGTTGCAAAATGTCCGGCCGGGTAAATGAGCGGATAGGCTGTTAATGCAAGAGCTGTGATGATCGGGAAACTTACAATAACCGCTAGAATCCATGTAACGAGCCCTAGCGCGAAGTTTAGAACAAAGAGGAGAAGCGTGTTTTCAAGCGTGATCAGCCAGTTAACTTTGAAGAGCGCGATGCTGTGATAAAACGCGTCAAGCGGAGTTTTATTTTTTGTTACGATGAAGATGAGCGTATATTTTGCGAGCAAAGACACGATAACCGCAAGCGGGGTGAATACTAGAGCTCCAGTGATTAACGCCGCGCGCGAGATTGAAAGCGATGTGAGAGAAGACAGAAGCATAAAAATTGGCGTAGAGATGATGAACGCCAAAATTAGCCCGCCTCCCTTAAACACAAGATTTGCCGCAAGAAGTTCAAAAAATTTTCCGCGCGTTTGGATCCACGCTTTTTTGATGTTGATAGTATGATTTTTTTTCACTGCGTTATAGACGCTTCCTATAATAGCGCCTTGCGCGGTGGTTGTAATGTAGATGAGCGCCATAAAAACTAGAATCAGAAAAAAGCTTGTGATCGGGAAGCGAAAACTTAAGAGGTTTTTAACTGCGTTGAAGAACCTTTCTGTTATGATGCTTGTCGTAAAGAAGTCCGGAATACCGGAGAGCCCTATTGATTGTCCGCGCTCAACAAAAAAGAAATTTTTAATGAGAATATCGTACTCTCCGCCGTTTCCAATAAGAGCGAGAAAAAATCCTAAATACAGGAGTTTTTTGTTTTTGATTGTGAGAGCTAGCGATTTTTTGAGTACAAAGCGATATGTGGGCATAATACAAATTCATGCGGTTTGCATGAGCTCATCAAATTCTTCTTTCTCAATTGTCTCTTGTTCAAGAAGTTTTTCCGCAACGAGTTCAAGCTTTTCAAGGTGAAGTTCTATGATTTTTCTGGCGTTATTATAGGCCTCCTCAAGGAAGCGCCTAACTTCTGTGTCAATATTTTCAAGCGTCGTATCGCTGTATACACTTTTCAATTCTTCCCATGGAAATTGAGAGAAGCCGTTTGTGTCTTCAAGTTCAAACGATACTGGTCCGATTTTATCGCTCATGCCGTAGCGTGTAACGAGTTTTCGCGCAAGTTGTGTGGCGTATCGGAGGTCGCCTGAAGCGCCGGTTGTCATCTCATTGAATTTAATTTTTTCGGCCGCGAGCCCGCCCATTGAAACTGAAAGATCAGCCATAAATTCGGCGCGCGTGTGAAGGTATCTGTCTTTTTCAGGAATTTTTAGAGTGTATCCGCCCGCCTGTCCACGCGCTATCACAGAAACTTTATGAACAGGATCCGCCTCTGGAAGCGTGTGCGCCACGATCGCGTGCCCGGCTTCATGAAATGCGGTAATTTTTTTTTCCTGATCTGTAATCACGCGGCTTCTGCGTTCCGGACCAAGCATTACTTTTTCAATGCTCGGGAGCAGTTCTTCCATTGTGATTTGCGTTTTATTGTTGCGCGCTGTAAGGATTGCCGCTTCATTCATAAGATACGCAAGATCCGCTCCGGAAAATCCCGGTGTTCGCTCGGCAACGCGGCGCAGGTTTACACTATCTGTAAGCGGTTTTCCTTTTGCGTGAACTTTCAGCATCTCTTCGCGCGATGCGATATCCGGGAGATCAATCGTGATTCTGCGGTCAAAGCGTCCCGGGCGAAGTAGCGCAGAATCAAGCACGTCCGGGCGATTAGTCGCGGCCATGACTATTACATTCGTGTCTGTGTCAAAGCCGTCCATTTCAACAAGAATTTGATTTAAAGTTTGATCTCGTTCGTCGTGCGCTCCGCCAAAGCCAGCCCCTCGTTTCCTGCCAATACTGTCAAGTTCGTCAATAAAAATGATGCATGGAGCGTTGCGTTTTGCTTTTTGGAACAATCCTCGCACACGCGATGCCCCGACGCCTACAAATAATTCCATAAATTCTGAACCTGAAATATGAAAAAAAGGAACATCTGCTTCTCCTGCAACAGCTTTGGCAAGAAGCGTTTTTCCGCATCCAGGTGGCCCGATCAGGAGCACGCCGCGCGGAATGCGGGCGCCAAGATCAGTGAATTTTTTGGGATTTTTCAAAAAATCAATCACCTCCATAAGCTCCTCTTTCGCTTCTTTGACGCCGGCGACATCCTTAAATTTTGTTTTGACAGCGCCGCTCCGTCCTTCAGTTCCTTCGTAGTTTACCTGTTTTCCAGCTGACTGCCCGAACGAGAAAGTTTTTGATGAAAAGCCCTGGGCCTGTTTGTAGAGTAAATAAAAAAACCCCACAATAAGAAGAATGGGGAAAAGCGTTGGAATTAGTATGGCGATAAATGATATAAAGCCGTTCTCTCTTTTTACATCAATAGCGATCTGCTTAATAATCTCAACAGGAACATCGTAGTTTTTAAGCGTTGTTATGATAGAATCATTTCCGATCGCGCGGGACTCAATATTGCTTCCGTCAGTAAGACCGGCAAAGAGCGTGTTGTCTCCGCGCAGTTCTATTGTTTTGATTTTTTCTTCTTCAATGAGTTCTACCAGTTTGTTGAAAGGGACGCGTTCTGTCCGTTCTGTGTTAAATGGTAGCGAGATTTTTTGAGAGAGCCATAACAACAGCGCAAAACAGGCGACAAGAATTATAATTTGTTTATGAAGCTGGGTCATTTGAGTTACTCGTTTTTCAAGGAAAGAAAGACTTTTGTTCCTCTCAAATCAATAATTTTTGCTGATATTTCCTGATTTTGCCGTACAACATCCGAGATGGTCTGTCCTTCAGGAATTGGTATTGTTTCTATCGGTATAAGGCCTTCAAGGTTGTCGTCAAATGTGACGAAACAGCCAAAGTTCGTTATGGATTTTACTGTTGTAGAGACTGTATCTCCGATTTTGTATTGCGCAAGTTTTTGTTTTTGCGCTTCCTCCCAAGCTCGTTTTTCGGAGACGATAATTTTCTGCTCTTCCGGGCTGTATGAGATAATTTTTACGCGCAATGTTTTTCCGACAAATTCTTTTAGTTTTTGCAGAATTTTCTTTTTGTCGCCGCCCTCAACCCGCGGATAGTGCTCTTGAGTAAGCTGTGAAACCGGTAAAAAGGCAGGGATGCTTTTAATAGACAAGAGAAGCCCGCCTTTGTTGACGCCGTTTATCCGGAGGTCTAAGAGTTCTTGATTTTCTTCTTTTTCCTTGACATACAACCACGAAGTTTCTGTTATCGCTGATTTCAATGAAAGTTCCATCTGACCATTTTCGTTTTCAATGTCCAAAACCATTGCGTCCACCGGGTCTCCCGGTTTTAAGTTCTGCTGTTCTCCTTGTAGATTTTTAATTTCTTTTCCCCGTACAATGCCGGTTGTGAACCCGGGGATGTCAATGAGAATTTCCGATTTTGAGGCGGAGATAATAGTTCCTTTTACAATGTCGCCTATTTTTGGTAACGTAGACAAGTGATCGTTTATAAGCCCGATAAGTTTCGTATCAGTAACATTTTTTTGTGAAAGTGTAGATGGCATAGTTCTCGTATGGTAATGGTTTTTAAGATACTTGTCAAACAAAATGGACATTCTTTCCAATCTTAATCCGGAACAACAAAAAGCAGTTACAGCGACAAAAGGCCCTGTTCTTGTGCTCGCCGGCGCTGGAAGCGGTAAAACACGCACTTTAACGCATAGAATCGCTTATTTAATTGCAAAAGAACTGGTTGCGCCTTCCAGTATTCTCGCTGTAACATTTACAAACAAAGCGGCCGAGGAGATGAAAATGCGTCTGGGGCAGATGCTTTCTACCTGTCTCTCGACAAGGCAGGCAGGAAGCGCTGGAGAACCATGCGTCGGCACTTTTCACTCAATTTCCGCGCGTGTTTTGCGGGAGGATGGCGGAAATATCGGAATACAGCGCCATTTCAGCATTCTTGACGAGGATGACCAACGGAAAATTGTGAGACAAACTCTTGCCGAATTAAACATTTCAGGAGCCGAGTTTAGGCCGCAATTCTTTGTAAGAGCAATAGATCGGATTAAACGGGAACGCATTTTGTATAATCAGATTCAGTCAGTTTTGTCTGAATTTTTTTCTCCCCCGCTCGATGAGATTGTATTCCGCGTATACCTTGCCTACGAGGAACGCATTAAAAAAGTGAGCGCTCTTGATTTTAACGATCTGCTTTTGAAGACAGTTGAGCTTTGGGATAGCGATCTATCAGCGCGGGAGAAGTATCAACAGCGATGGCAATATATTTTGGTTGACGAGTATCAGGACACAAATATTGTTCAATATGAATGGTGCCGCCTACTTTCGGAGGCGCATCGGAACTTGTTTGTTGTCGGGGACGATTATCAAAGCATTTATCGTTTTCGCGGAGCTGATGTCGGAAATATCCTCAATTTTAAGTCCCAATACAAAGACGCGCAAAAAATTCTTTTAGAGGAAAATTATCGTTCAACCGCGCCGATTTTAAGCCTTGCAAATGCCGTTATGGAGGCAAATCATAAGCAGGAGAGAAAGCGTTTATGGACCAAGCGGAATGGAGGAGATTTGCCAAAAATTGTGGAAGTGGAGGACGAGCGCGAGGAAGCGCAATTTGTGATAGATACAGTGCTGAATACCAGATGTCAAATACCAGATGTCAAAACTATTAACCTGAACAATTTTGTTGTTCTATACAGGACCAATGCGCAGTCTCGCGCGATTGAGGAGGCATTATTACATAATCGTATCCCATACAGGATTATCGGCGGCATCACGTTCTACGAACGCAAAGAGGTCAAAGATATTTTAGGCTTTCTCAAAATTCTTGCAAATCCGAACGATTCCTTAAGCGCTGGACGGATTATAAATATTCCTCCCCGGGGTATCGGGGAAAAGACGTATGAGAGATTTTGTTCTGCGCTTCCAAGTTATGACGGAGATATATTTAGAGTATGTTCAGCTATTCTGGGTGGAGCACTTCCGGAGTGCGCGCGTATGGCGCTGTTTTGTACACTCATTCATGAACTGCGTGAATTGTCCAATGATCTTACTCCTTCAGAGTGCGCTGATATGATTATTGAAAAGATCGGTTATAAAGAGTATATGGAAAGATATGATGATATGGCAAAAGAGAGGAGCGAAAACCTAGCTGAATTAAAAACAGTTGCCGGGCGATTTTCTTCTGAAAAAGGCAGGGAAGGGCTTATATCTTTTTTAGAAGAGGTTGCTCTCGCAACTCCGCTTGATGCATATTCGAGGAGCGAGAACGCGATGACTCTTATGACAGCGCATGCGGCAAAAGGGCTTGAATTTTCCACAGTTTTTATGGTTGGTATGGAGCAGGGGCTTTTTCCGCACTCATCATCAGCCTTTAATCCGGAGGAACTTGGAGAAGAGAGGCGATTGTGTTATGTCGGAATAACTCGCGCGAAAGATTCACTTTATCTCATTCACGCGCGAACAAGAAAATTGTTCGGTGAGACAAAATACGCTGAAATATCGGAATTTTTGGATGGTTTGGGAAAAGACGTGGCAAAAAGAATTTTTTTATGATCTACACTGATTTATTTTCGCCGTCTAAATTATCATCTCTGCTTTCCGCAAACCATATCTATCCCAAAAAATCTCTTGGCCAAAATTTTTTAATTGATAAAAATAATGTTGAAAAAATTATTTCATCAGCGCATCTGGATAAAAATGATACTGTTTTAGAAGTTGGCGCTGGGCTTGGAGCGCTTACATATTCGCTTGGGGAACGCGCCGGGCATGTAGTTGCTTATGAGATTGATTCAAGATTGATTCCGATTCTGAAGGAACTTGTGAAAGAGTTTCGGACTATGGAGGTGAGAAATGAGGATATACTCAAATTTCAAATATCAAATTTCAAATATCAAATTTTTGACTATAAACTCATCGGTAACCTCCCTTACTATATAACATCTCGCATATTGAGGTATTTTTTGTCGGCTGAACATAAACCGAAACGCGTTGTTGTTACTATTCAAAAAGAGATTGCGGAGCGGATTTGCGCGAAACCGCCGAATATGTCGCTTCTTTCTGCGTCTATTCAATTGCACGGGGAGCCGAAAATTGTCGCTCGCATTTCAAAAAATTGTTTTTTCCCGCGTCCGAATGTTGATTCCGCTGTTTTGGCTTTTGATGTGCGCGAGTTAAAAAATTTTGATGAAGACTCATTTTTTACTGCGATCAAGGCAGGTTTTGCGCATAAAAGAAAATTGCTTATTAGGAATCTGGAGCGCGGTCTTTCTCTGTCTAAAGAACACCTAAATAATGTTTTTTCTGCCGCAGGTATTGCTAAGAATGCGCGGGCAGAGCAACTGGGAGTGGAGGAGTGGATCAAGTTAACGCAAAATTTTTAATTTTGCAGTTTGAATTTTTATGCTATAATTCTGCTTCTAAAGTTATGCAATTAAATAATCACCACAAACTTTTTCTCTTTCTCCTTTCCATCCTCGGCTTCTCGGGTATTATGTTTGGCGTTTATCGCGTGTACGATTCTTTATACGGAACGCTTCGCCTCCCTGAAGATGAGCGAATTTCGTTTACAGAGTCGGAAAGTCAAAACGAAACAGCGCTTGTTTCATCCATTTTAGCGCTGCAAACCAAAGATACTGACGACGATGGGCTTACAGATTATGAAGAGTTGTATAGTTATGGTACCTCGCCGTATCTCAAAGACAGTGATTCCGACGGTTTTCCGGATTTGGCGGAACTCAAAGGCGGAACGGATCCGCTGTGTCATAAAGATCAGAATTGTAACCTGTCGCGTTCTTCAGATACGACCATTCTAAACGAACTGAACGCTCAACTTCCGGTATATCCTGCGGCGTTGGATTCTCCGAATGGCAATACAGGAACGTCATTAACTGCGCCGGTATCAAAGACAATGTCAGGAGTCGAACTGCGCGCGCTTCTTAAACAAAGCGGTTTTCCAGAGGAACAGCTAAACACTCTTTCTGATGAAGAGTTGGAAAAGAAGTGGGCGGAAATAAGTTTATGATCCGTATTTTTCACACTCATAATAAATTGATGCTTATTGTCAGCGCCGTCTTTTTTGTCGGCGTTTTTATTTTTGCGATATTGCGTGTTCTCGGAGTCGGCATGGTTACGATTTCCGGACCAACGACCGCATATTCAAGCGGATCATCTGTAACGGTTGATATTGCATTCACATGCGCGGCTTCAGGCGATAATGAAACGCTCATAAGTTGTTCTCCAGAGGGATGTTTTGCGGATACCGCGGATTGCGCCGGCAAAAATTCGTGTTCAAAAACATGTTCTGTAACGTTTGGCGCTGGCGAGGATACGACTCACACGATTCGTGTTACGGCGCGCGATTCAGCTCAAATGGAGGATACGGCCACGCATATTATTGACGTTGATACCGAGTGCGAGACGCGCAAAGATATTCTTTCGGACTGGGGAGAGTGCGATAGAACAACCGGGCAACAATATCGCACGGTTCGTCTTTCCTATCCAAGTTGCTCTGCAAGTCAGGTTACAGAAATGCAGGGGTGTCAGTCAAAACCTGTTCTCACCAAACCGTTTGCATATAAAAATCGTAAAATCACTCTGTTTGGCGATAATTTTTATCCGACGCAAACTGCGACGAATCCGTTGAAAAATCAAAGTTACATGGAGGTTAAAGCAGGCAGTATTCTGCTTTCTCTTCCCGGATTTTCAACATGCGCAAAGCCGGACCAGGCAAAAGACTGTTCGTTTGACGCGAACGTCTCGGAGGTGCCTGCGTGCCTTCCCGCGATTACTGTTTCCGCGGTTGTAAAACCAAAAATTTATCAGCAATCGGAGAGTGGTTGGGACAGTGGTGACAACATGGCCGCGACAAAAATAACAAGCGATCCGTTTTTCGCGCTTGCAAGCGATTACGAGAGCTCGCCGCCTCGCATTCAAACAGTCTCGCCTCTTACTCATTGGGACGCGGAGCCCATGGAAATGACAGGCGATATTCCATATCTTGCGAGTCCGTCGCCCAATTATTGCGTTGAAGATGAAATAGTGATAGGCGGTCGCGATTTCGGCTGGGAGCGGCTCGGAGGCCGTGTTTTAATCAAAGGACAAGAGGTTGGGAGGTATCTGAAGTGGAGCGATACGGAAATCATAGTAACTCCGCCCGCTGTTTCAAGCGGCGCGTGGAGTCCGTCGTGCCCCCGGCAAAATCCGTCTCTTGGCGTTGTCTCAACGATAAGCGCCGGTGTTTTGAGCGATATCGCGGTTTCATGCCCGGCGCTTCCCATGTGTTCTCGCGCCTGCCTTGTTGATTCTGTTTCTCCTCTTTCTGCGCAAAGTCCGCTCCCGGCAACCGACATAGACACTGTTAAAATTAAAAAATTTACCGATCCAACCAACAAACAATATCTCACAGATGAAGAAGCGGTGATTACCGGCGCGGGATTTTTGGACGCTCGGCACAAAGGAGAACTAGCAGACGCCGGAGCGCCTTCAAACGATTTGCGAAGCGCCGCGTATGTTGAATTTTACAGCGATGAGCTTGGGTTTCTGCCAGCGTTTTCAATCGCCGCGTGGAGCGATACGGAAATTCGCGCGTTTCCTCCGCGTATTTCGTTTGAAGAAGTTTACGGCGATAGCGGGAAAACATTTGAAACAGGAGTATCTGCTGGAGGTCTGCCTGTGCGCGTGTGTACGAGATACGGATGCAGTACGAATCTCACAGTTACAGTTAGTGGAGGTTCTTCTATTGATGATGACGATACTATACCGAACATTACCGCAATCATTCCGCCTCTTGGCGTGGAAGGGGAGATAGTGGAAATTCAAGGAAACGATTTATGCGCGGAAAACAATTGCGCTCTTCCTCTCAAGTCCGCGCGATTCGGCGTTTGGCATCTTGCGGATCCGCCTTTTGACATCACAGGCATTGCCGCGCGCGTGTTTGACATAACGCCGTTTTTTATCCGCGCCGAAGTGCCGTCATCCGCGATTTCCGGCGGCGTTATTATTGAACGGCGCGATGGCGTCGCATCCGCTTCTTTTGAATTCACAAAAGCGCCGTTTATCACGCGTATAAGTCCGCGAGAAATTGACAAGCGAGATCGGGCGAGTTTTTACGGAACAGGTTTTTACGGCGCATTTCATACCACCTATCTTCCACCAGCTGTTTTATCGGGAATCACGCCGAAAATTGAAATGTGGAGTACAGGCGGGTATATGTTTCCGGACGAAAGCCGAACTTCGCCTGACACGCGTCATCTTTACGATTATGTGCCGTTTACTTTCTTTTTACCAAATGAACGCGAGGCGATTTTGAATCACCCTGTAACATTTATTATGTCCAACTGGGACGGCGCGTTTGCGGTTGTTGATCGCCGCGAACTTCTTTCCGTGCCGCCGATTATCACTCCCGCAAACGTTACTCCGGTCAAGTGCCTAGAAACCGGCGCCACATTTGATTTTCAAAAATGCGATGTCGGCTACGACGATTACGCGACGCACGTCAAAATCACCTTCAAAACAGCGCTTTCCGTGCAGAACCCGCGCGCGTTTGCAGGGGAGAACGTGATTGACGCGATGACTATCGGAGAACCGGATACAGAAGGGAACGTCGCGGTTGCGCTGTTTATAAATACTCTTTATAATGATGTGGAAAAAGAGTTCCGCAAAGGATTTATTCCTCTCAATTTTTTTGATCCGTCGGATCCGAAGTCAGACAAAGGCGGAGTTATTGTTATTGAGCGCGTCGCGGGCGGGAAGGGAAGATTTTCGCTTGATCCCGAAACCGCGCTATCGCACGAGGAGGGCGTTGGCATTGATCGGTACGTTGTATGCAAAGACGAAACATGCTCGGAGAAAGAATTGCTTTTGCCGGGAGATCAGCCGGAAGGCGCGAAGTTTTTTGGAAGAGGGTTTAGTCATCAGGATCAGATATGGTTGAGAGCGAGCGCAGAATAATTCAAAATGTTCTTCGCTTGTGTCTCCCACTTACGACTTGTGTCTCCCACTTACGAAGGGGGGATTGAGGGGGGGGGTTATAAATAAATGACAGAGCTTTTTAACCAAAAGACACAGACTCCAAGGAGAAGAAAACTACGGAACAATAGTCCCAAAGCAGAATCAATTTTGTGGTATCGGTTAAAAGGAAAACAATTAAAGGGATATAAATTTCGTCGTCAGTATGGTATAGGGAATTATATTATTGATTTTTATGTTCCAAAAGCAAAGCTAGCTATTGAGATTGATGGTGAATCGCATATTGGTAAGCCAGTAGAAATGCGCGATAATAAAAGACAAGAGTTCATAGAATTTTTAGGAATTAGCTGTTTGCGATTTACTAATTGGGATGTTTATGAAAATATAGATGGCGTATTGGAGGAAATTATCAGTCATTTGCCTTAGAGTGCGTTGAAAAAGTATACGTCCCCTCCCATTACGAAGGGGAGGCTGGGAGGGGTTTAAAGTAGTATAAGCTATTATAAACCTCCCCCTTCCCCCTCCTTCGTAAGGAGGGGAGAACGTATGATAATGCACGATTTTTTCCATTATGAAGTGGAATGCAAAGTTTCCTTCTCTCGTTCCATAGGATACCAAGTTCCTTGATTCCCCCCTTACGAAGGGGGGATTGAGGGGGGTTTATAAAAAACTCTAACATTCTCCATCCTCCGTCAAGGAGGGGAGAACGCATAACTGCAACTTTGAACTTTTCACTTTGAACTTAAATAATGTTGCCCCATCTCTCCGTAATTAAAAATCGTCTTATATTAAAAGCCATAGTCTCGGCTCTTTTTCTGTTTTTTTTCGCTCTTCCGCTCCCCTTGCGAGCGCAATTTGGAGGCCCTTTTGATCCAGCTATTGCTTGGAATACATTGCAAACTAATCTCGGAGATACAGTCAAAAATACATCGCAAAAAATATGGGACCTTCTGAAAGAGCACTCCGGCCTTTTATGGAAGCAGACGCAGGTGTATTTTGGAACGCGGCTTGCGCAGGATGCGGCGATTTATCTTGCCTCCGGAGGAAAGGGGCAGAGTTCGTTTATATGGAATGTGAGCGAGATCAAGAAACTTGCCGGCGCCGCGGCAGGAGAATATCTTGATAATCTTTCAAAATCGTATTTTGGAAAATCCGCGTGCCAGCCCGGGGATTTGCGGACAATGGTGCAGATTGATCTTTCAGCCCGCGGGCTTATCACCGGCATTTCTAACGTTCGGACAAAAGTGTGCGAGGAGATTTGCCAGCGCACCGCGGTGCCGGAGTTAAATACAAAAACAGGTGATTTTGGATCAAACCCTGACGCAACAGGCGCGGAGCGCGCGGGCGATCTTGCCCAATCAGGAATAGTCAACGAGCTTAGTTTTAGCGACCAATTTAACGCAATTAAAAAAGATCTGGACGGCTACGCAAACAGCGCCAAGGACTTAATGAAAGAGATCACGAAAACAGAAAACGACGTGCGGCTCGGGGTGGGGAAGTATATTTGGGATAATGTGAGGTATACGTTTGACATTTTGAATGACATGGAAGACGTGCTCGTGTTTATGAGCGGGAGTTATCCGTTTGAGGTTACTATTGGAACTGAACCGTTGAAATCGTTTACCGACCCTCAAGAATTGAGAGAGTATTTATTTGGGGCAGATTTTAGGGATAAATTCAAAGCCATTATTGCCAACGGCGCAAATGTTTCGTATTGGGTGGAGCAGAAGAATCAAGATACCGGTGTTTCAACATATGTTCAGGAGCAAAAAACCGCAGAAAAGCATGGAGATGGGTTTGCAGTTTTAGTAGATGACATCTTTGAACGTTTTTACAACAAGTATCCTCTACCGCAGGAAGACAAACGGTACCAGTGGGGTTTCAAGGATATAGACAATTTTTTCAAAGGTAACTCCGTTACCGCCGGGATTGGCTTAGAGTGGCTTGCAAAAACTATCGCTGATCCACCTGGATTGCCCCCGCTCATCTCATTTACTTTTCAGTCAAAATACGCCTCAACTGAAGAACGGCAGTTAGTGCTGGGCGATATGTTTTTGGCGATATATCAGAAAGAACTCGGCGAGATCTATGAGCTTTTTGCGGCAAACGAAAACGCGATCGCGAGAAAAGCGCTCTTAGCGCGCCCCCCGAACATTCCGGAGATACCGGAAATTCTTGATGTATTAGACCCTCATCTTGACATCCGTTCATTCACTAAGGATGATCCTTTTCAGAAGGCAGATGATTATGTGAAATTTGTCGCGTTGAATAATAAGAGCAAAGTATATGCGAGTATACAAGACATACCTGACTTTCCCAAATCTGACTACGATCAAGATGATTTGATTTCAATACTTTTAAATCCTTTCATCAAAAAGAAAAACGAATATCAAAATATAGATTCTTTATCCGCATCAGTAGTGGCTTTGTCAGCGAATAAGCAGATAGTTAATAGTAAATACCCCGACCTCAAACAATTCACCGACGCGTTTGCAAAATTCAACCAGTGCGTGCAGGCGTGCGAGAGCGCGAAACTCAAAGAGCCAAAAGGCACGTGCACGCTTGATAAAATCACAAACGGGCCCGGAGCGCTTGGAGTAACCGGACTCACTGGCGGCGTTAGTGTGGATGTTCAAGGATCGCCGATATTTTCAGAAACCGGAACAACCGCGATCGGAAAGCAGGATGAAGAAAATCAAACCGCATTTAACGACACAAATACACAAAAACGTAAACGCATACAGGTTGAGGATTTGCAGGATTTTGCGACTATCGGTTTCCCAGGGCAAAACCCGCTCGGGCAGATTTTAGACATTGCGTTACAAACGCAAGGGATGTCTGAAGAGGCGCGGCGGCAGGCAGAGGTTGAGGCGCAGGCAAAAGATTTCAAGCCAAAGAAAAGTTTGATAAGCGGAGACGTGAAAGTAACAAGCAGTATGAACGCCGGGCGTCTGCAAAATGCCCAGGATGACATCCGCGCCGCAAACAACACATACACGGATTCTATTCTTGCCCAGATGTGGGGCGTATTTTTTAACACACTGCTTGAGGAGTTTCAGAAGAAACTTTACGATAAAGGGCTGGATCCGAAGTTGTACGGCGGCGCGTTTAATCCGATCACTCGTCAGGCGTTCGGGAAAGGGGTCGCGTCTGCGGAGCGTCAGTTGGGGCAAGTGTTCAAACCGAACATCACCCCGGGCGGGGTTATCACAACGCAGATTTTGACCAACCTCGCGAGCGGTTGCGAGAAACAGCCGTCTAAGCGCCGTTTTGATGAATGCATCATTGACGAGAATTTCAAGCAGGCGATTGAACAGCGTCTCACACTAGAGGAGGCGGTTGACAAAGGATTTATCAACGGGAACGGCGCGTTTGGATTTGTAAGCGGTGGAACCGAGCCGCAGATACAGTATGGCTCCGGGGGAACCGGCGACAGCGGACAGGGTATTCCATATAAGAGTATGATCGTGTTGCGCAAGTATCGGATTATTCCTTCGTCATGGGAGGTTGCGGCGACATGGATTAAAGAAGTTGCCTTAAAGTCCGCGGACGGGAAACCGGCGCCCGGGAAAGTTACTTTGAATGATGTGATGAATGGGTTTGACGACAAGACATCCCCATACTATGGGCTCGTGAGTCCGAACTGGGTGTTGAAATTGCCGCAGTTTCAGTGTAACCGCCAGGGCGCGGGCGAGGAGATTATCACAGAGACGCCGAGCGAGAACCTTGGCGCGACAAACACAGATCCGTTTGATGTGCAGATCACGCGCACGGACAATTACTGCGCGGATCCGGTCTCATGCATTCGCGAGAAAACTGACGGCACAGGTTGCGCCGAGTACGGTTATTGCACAGCGGAGCGAGATTTCTGGCAGTTTCCTTCCCGGACGTGCGAGGAGATTGATAAAACGTGTCAGGCATACACCGACGCCTTCGGCAAAACAGTGGCGTACTTGGAGCAGACGCTTGATATTAACGGAGAATGCTCGGAATCATCGGATGGTTGCACCGGTTTTGTCCGCGATTATAATTACCGAAGATTTATCGGAGAAATTGGATCGCGTGGCGACGGAAAATCGGATACGGCCTTCACGTTTAGCCCGAATCGGTTTACGGTAAACATAAATGACCCAGAAGTTTCTAAGGATTTGTGGCTCCCTGATCCATCGCTCTATCCTGGAAACAGCACGGTGAACGCGGCTGGTTTTGTTGACACCGTGCCAAACGCGTTTGAGTGCACATCACTTGGCAAAACCTGTACTTATGAGCAGATTGCCGGACGCGCCGAAGGATGCGCAATCCCTGGCACAAACGGCGTGCAGTGCAATCCTTGGAAAGAAGAGGGCGGAAAACTTGTCCCGGCAAACATCATCACGGACGTTTCTAAAAATCAAAAATACTGGTGCGGACTCCCCGGAGGCGCGGGATGTTTTGTGGGGAAAACCGCAGTGATTAAACAAAACAACGTAGTACTTGAATATGTACAGCGAGGCGATATTGATCAGGATGGAGATATTGATATTTCCCTTGATACTGCTGTTGCAAGCGGACATTCAACATTGGAAGGCAAAGACGGCGTTACTTGTGTTGTGGGTTCGTGGCAGTATCAAGATAATGCATTGATTTTCAAAGCAACGGCCGCTGACAGCGCAGATAATCCGGCGCCGTTAACCTGTTCTCTTTATCGTGATTCCGAAGCCGCGCAAGCGGGCACCAAACGCGTGTACTTAAACGACAACGCGCGCGTGTGCAAAGAGGGTTCAAGCGGATGCCAGCAGTATTATAAGGTTGAATTCGGGAGCGATGTTTATACGAAACTGGTCTCGGACGATCCAAAAACGGCAGACGCAGATGAATCGCTGAAGTCGTACTCAACTTTCCTAACGCTTGAGGCGAAAAAGGAATTTACCGAACAATTATTGGCGCAAGGGCGAGTAGGCGAGAAAACATATTGGAGCTCTCTTATAGAATCGCAAAGAGACAGTTTTGATTATACGCAAGTTCCTATTTCAAGCATTATGCCCCAATCTTTGCAAACAGATCCGGCAACAGAAAACATTGAGTTTGCCTCTTTGCCGCGCATTGTTCCAGTTCAAATGAATGCAACGCGCGAATACTGCACCGAGCGGGAAGTCGCCTGCCGGAGATACACCGAAAACGGAGGAGGAACGGTTTCTGCAATCATCAACCCGCGCGAGAATCAGTGCCCGAACGAGTGCGCGGGCTTTGAGCGGTACCGCGAGCCTTTAACCCTTATTGAGCGGAAACTCGGGAGCCGGGCGGTCGTAACCGATCCTGATATTTCTGAAATTTCTGAAAATCCGGCTCTTCTTGACCGTTATCTTATTCCCAACGCCTCTTATCAATGTTCGTCAGCTGACGCAGGTTGCGAGTCGTTTATCAAGAGCGATAACGACAAAGAGGTGATACGAATGTATCTGAAAGATATTCGTTTGTGCGTAAATCCGGATCACAAAAAAGCTGACGGAGAAAAGAACGCAAATGCCGTGTATACGATTATTGAAAGTTCCGCAACCGGCGCCACTCGGCCGGTGAATGTGGAGTTACTGCAGAGTGATTTTACTGAACCGATATATTATACCGTTTCAGATGGCAAGGTGATTGTCTCTGAAACAAAATTGGATGGATATAGTCCATTATATGATTCCTACCACGGCCCCTGTATGTTTATGGATCCGGAACAAAATCAAGGGATGTCCGTTGATAAATGGCAGTGCAATGACATTTTTGATGGGATCGCGGAAAAAGGCATTGACGGCATCAAACAAAATCTGGAACGATGTCTGGTTTTGAATGATACAGAAGAACCGGTAACCGATCTCACGAACGCGGACTGCAGAGAGTATATCTATTTTGGAGAAACAGGCGGCGCGGAGCGGTATCCGGTTCCGGAGGACGCGCCCGTGTATGCCTCGCCTACCTGCGACGTGTTAAAGCGCGGGGATACAAACGGCCTTGCCTATCCGATTGATCCGCAAAGCCCTATTCTCTCGCGCTTCACCTGCTCCGAATCATCGGTTTCCTGCCGCGAGTATCAGGGTCCCGGATTTCAGACCAACGGCCCTTTGCCGCTTGAGTTTGAAGAAAGCGAGACGCGATGGGTCGGCGGGTTGATCCCTAAAAAAGCGCCGAACGTCAACGGACTGGAAGACGAGGCGATTTTATTTAATGCAGAAATAGGCGAAGCAAAATATTATTATTTTGATATTCTTTCTATTCCGAAAGATATTACAACAGCGCAGATATACGACGGAAAAAGTTTTGTTTTGACATTTTGGGGCAAGGGGAGCGGAAATGTTGAGATTGCGCTTGGTTCTGGCACGTATGACGAGAAAGGCAATTTTACGCTGGGTTCAGAGAGAGCGCCGTTTGCGCTTGGCGTGATTTCCGGCGAGTGGCGTTCGCAAGTATCTCCTCAATTGAGCCCTGTCTATAATAATACGCCGTTTCTCCCCACCCATCTTGTTATTACCGTGCCTCAAGGCGAGTCGCTTACGCTTGACAACATCACTCTTACGATGTCTGGAAGCGTGTATTTTTTGCGAAATGCTATTGAACCAGCAAGCGAGGACGGATGGAACACGCCAAAGGTGTGCAATACTGATTTCACAAAGGATCCTCCAGTTGAAACGAAAAATGCGCAACTTGGTTGCCGGGCGTACACCTCGGACAGAGACGAACCGCTTGCCTTTAAGAGTTATGGATTGTGCCGAGATGAAGCGGTCGGCTGTACCGCGGTTATCAATACATTTAATACCAGCAGTCCCGAAGGCGAGACATTTATTCCGCGCGGGATTGACGAGAATACGCTCGGAGCCGAAGATGCCGTGAAAAATAAATATACAGTTCCGCCGGACGCTTTAGAATACATTGTTGTGCCTAACGATCTAAATGCAGACGTGTTTTGCAGGCGAGAGGAAGTTGGCTGTACGCTCTTAGGGAAAGAGACGCGCGATCAAACAGGACGCGTGATTGGCTTTGTTGAAACCGCCCGGATTGACGATCCGCAACTGTATTCGCAAGGCGACTCATCAATCGCCTGCCTTGTTTCGGAAAATTCCTGCGGTCTTTATAAGCGCAACGAAGACGAAAGCCCGGCGCGGTTTAAGGATCCTGGGAAAAGCGCGTGCGTGTGGCTTAGCGATGATCAAAGCCCGACAAAACAACAGGGCTGGTTTAAGAAGCAGATTGATTCAGACGGAAACGTAACAGATGATTACGAAATATGCGAGTTGAGTTATGAGATGCTGGACGAATCAATTGATTACAAAGTTCCGCGGTCTAAAGGATATTGCGTTGAAAAAAGCACCGGACGGCCTGTGTTAAATCCTGTCGGCTCCGGCTATTATCCGACTGCGTGGTGCGATCCGTTGCTTGGATCGTTTGATTGCATCAATTTTATAAGAGACCCGATCAACTTCGGCATCAACGAATCGGAGGTCGTATGCGCGCAAACGCCGCTCACCTGCGATCCCAAAGAGTCCCAGTGCACATGGTATAAAGATCCGCTCGGGGAGGGGCTTGGGCGACATTATTTCCAGATTAAAATTGATCCTCTGGAAGCCGAAGGGAATTGCAAAGGCAAAGTAAGCGATGACGCCGGTTGCCGTTTGTTTGATGATACTAGTGTAACAACCGAACCAAAACTGAAATATAACGCGCGCGCCGGAAGAGACGGTGGCACTTTAGACGCGGCTCTGTTGTGCCAAAATGCCGCTGATGATAACAAAAACATTGACGACTTGAATAATCCCGATGACTGCGACACAAACCAGCTTATTGAAGTAGATCGCGACCGCTCGTGCGGCGAGTGGCTCGCGTGTTCTTCGGCGATTGTTACAGGCAAGGAAAACGAAACCGTGTGCGTTGAGCGCAAGCCATGCAATATCGCCGGCGGCGGCGAGTGCGTGAATTTTGTTGAGGACGCAAAACAAAGTTTTGAAAGCAAGGAACTTGGCGATAAAGCCGTGCGCGACCGCGTCGGCAATCTTTCCGGGTTAAGTAATGAGGGGTACGCGTGGTCGCGGTGTAATTCTGCTCAACAGGTTGCAACGCAGAAGATAGGATCTTTTTGCCAAAGTGGCATTGAATGCGCCGCGGATTATGCGTGCGTAAGCCCATCCTCCGTTTCTGCAGATGATGCAAAATGTGAAGCGTCGCAGGATTTATTATATGTTAAATTGAATACTGAAACTAATGAAGTTGATCCATCATTAACATGTCAAAAAGCTGGAGATAATTGGAATGTTAAGCCAGTGCTTGCCTCTGGGGCGTGTGTGGAAAGTATTTGTCAACTAGGCCTTAATCAAGGTAAAGCATGCACGAAAAATAAGGAATGTTTTGCAGAAAATGAACTTTTTTTTGGCATAAATCCACCAAGCGGCATCAACTTGATTTGCGGCGAGAGCGCTCAAATTACATCGCTGTGCGGTTCTTATGGAGGAGCTGTAAAACCCGGCCTCAAGCCATTTGACGAAATCAGAGAAATAGGGGCGCACGCGGACATTGCAAACGGAGATTTTGAAAATGCGTTTGTTGACATGAAAGAAAGCGCGGCAAGAAACTCTGTCTCTAAAACGCAGGGGCTGAACGCCAATCAGCCAATCACCGCGTTTCCCTCCGGCTGGGAATTTGCAAACTGCGGCAGTGATAATAAAAGTTGCGCGCTTGCGCGACGCTATGATCCGCCGACGCTTCAGGGAGTGCGGAACAAAGATGTGCATAACGGAAAGTATTCGCTGAATATCGGCATGAAAGACGGGTATGTAACGCAGACAGTAGAAAATGTTATTCCCGATGCGGTGTACACGGTTTCCGGCTGGCTTAAAGTTTCTTCAAGCGACAAGTACAGCGGCGTTGAAGTTGATGAATTGAACGCAGATGGCGACTGGATGGAAGAGAAACAAGAAACGACCGATACTCAAACGCGATGTAATCTTTCGTGGAGCGGAACGCAGACGCATTGTTTACGCGCAAAACAGACGAATGGAAATAACGGCTGGCAGTTTTTTACAACGACATTCACCACTGCTCCTGAAACGCGCCAATTCCGCATAACACTCAAAAATCGCGGCGGCGGCTCTATCTTCTTTGATGATATTCAACTCCGGGCGCATTTGAGCATCGCAGACGACGCGCTGGTCGCGCCTTCATGCCGTATTTATCCGGAGTCCGACTCTTTGACCTGCGATGCGCGCGACAAGCAGGGAAACCGCATCCGCGGCTGGCGCGGATACTGCATTGAGAAGGATCCGCGGAATTCCGACCAGTGCCTCAACTGGTGGCCGACGGATGTAATTCAGGGAGAAACAAACGTGCTCGGGCAAGTTGAAGAGGCGGGCTACAAAGGGCAGGCGCCGCTTTACTACTGCGCCGAGAGCATGGATAAAGCCCCGGGCGTGCCTCTGCCGCGCTTGGTGTGTTTGGCAAGAAATGACGTGAGCCAATCAGGCGCAGACATTGCGTTTGAGGCATGCAAGATCGTCGCGTTAGTGTCTGATCCAAAGCCGTCGTTTTATACGCTTTCAGATGACGACTGGCGCATAGGCGTTGACGCAAATGATTTTGGTCCGCTAAGCACGGATCAAGGCGGAGCAGGAGGGTATAAGGCGCGGATGGTGTTGGATAGCGGCATCGATCCTTCCGGTTCAAAGATTGGCGGACTGTGCGTTTTGAATGAGACCGGTAAATTTATTGAACAGGGCGATCCGCCGAACTGTCTGGACGGTTGTTTCTTAGCCCAAGGATTAGGCGGCTGGGGTGAGAATAAGAAAAATCTCGGCATTCCGGTTTTCTTTAAGGGCGAGAGCGAGGAGAATTCGTACGGAGGATGTACATGGTCAAAGAACGGTAGCAACTGGTCCAAGTGTGCGCAGGACATTGAAAAGTATTATCATAAAACAGCGTATTTTTATTTTACCGGCACTGACATCACTTTTGACGATGATATTTCAAATGATACGGAAACAGCCGGTTGCTGGGAGCATAACGAAGGAGATCGGATTTATGCGGTTGCAAAAGGGTATACCAGCAAGAGCGCCGAGCCGTACCCTCATCCGGATGTTAAGGATGATGTTGATGGTAAAGCAAAAATTATCAGGAATGAATTTCTTTGGTATTACGATTCTGCCGAAATAAAACAACAAGAGGGGAATAATAAGAATCTTAGTGATCTTGCTATTCATTTAAACGACATGACGCGAAAGAAGGATGCAACCGATTATTATACGTTTGATAATTTTGAATCCGTAACCCGCGGCCGATTGAATAGTGAGACATATATTGCTAATCAGGAAGATGGAGCTTATAATTATTTTAAAAATGTCTCGGCTCCTATTTTCCGCCAGTCGCGTCCGGAGCAGTGCAAGGTAATCGTTCAGGCCGTTGACAGCGCCGGGCGCAACAAGGCGTGGGCGGACAAGGTTGAGACCGGAAGCGAGCAGTTGCCTCCCCCGCTCTCATACGCGCGTACGGATCCGGCGTGCGTTCCTTATGGCGCGATTCCACCGGTGCAGAGCCCTTCTAATATCGTTGTTGAGCCAGTGAATAAAAAAGATCAGCAGACGCGTTCGGCAGTGCAGGTTCCTCTTGAACTCTATCACCCGGAAAATCTTGAAAATAAAGATACCGGGCTTTTATGCAAAGAAGCGCATCGCGGAGAAGGGTTTTACGCGTGCGGCGGATTGTGCGCGATCTGCAACCCTATTTTGGAAGGAGTTGCAAACCCGGGAAAATTCTGTCTGACCGATGCGGACTGCGGAGGGGTTCCGGCTTCATGCCAGGTCGCCATTGTGGCAAACACATATCCGACTGCTGTTGCCGCATCTAAAGAAAAGGCGATCGTGGAGAATGCGCCCAATGAAGGAGAAAGCGGTTTGCGGAGAGTGCAACGTATCTTTGCAAAAGTTTTCGGTGTCTGGGAATGGCGGCCGGGTACCTCCCAAACCGCAAAAGACCTTCAAAAAGAGACAGGTATTGCAACCGGAGAATATAAAAAGTTATCTGACGAGGATTTAAAGTTTGTTGGAAGCAGTGACTTCAGCTGGAGCAAAACTCAAGATATCGGCAATCTCGCGTTTTCTTGCGGACAAAAAACAGACGGTTCAACAATTCCAATTCCAAACACCGCTCTCATATACGGCACAGGAAAATCTTCCTGCGAAGTGTTTCCCGGATGCCGTAATCAAGCGCAGTGTATTCCAGACGATACAAATCCAGATACAGCCAATACATATCGCGACTATGATTATTGTAAAAAGAACGGAGAGGAAAGAGAATGTGATGATCATATGCGCTGTCAGCAGTTTGGAAGATGCGTTCCAGACCACAACCAATACCCGAACGTTGCGAACATCAAAGTAAACACCATGTCTGACGGAATTGTTACGTTGCAGGAAGGAGGGCGCAGTGTGTCGCTTGATTTTGACATCACGCTCAATCCGAATCAAAAGCCGATTAAAACCGTTATGGTTGATTGGGGCGACGGAACGCAAACCGCGCTCTCTGGCCTCTCGTTTGACGCCGGACATCGGACGTTTACGCATACTTACGCGTTTTATCCTGAAAGTTTCAGCGAACGGCCCACAACATGCAAGAAATATCCAACAACAGATGACCCATACGAGTGCCGCTATCGCCCCCGCATTAAAGTGGTTGATAATTGGGGATGGTGCAATGGTGCAAAATTGGTTACCGATAGTAGCGGCGCCCCTCTCACAGCCGGAACGGCGTATGTCGCAACCGAAGTTGTGAGTGAAGCATTGAAAAATGGCGCTCTTGAAGAAGACGGGTATTCGTGGGGATACTACAGCGCGGACTGTTTCAAGTCATATAATGTGAAGCTCAATGATCAAGGAAATCCTGTTGCAGAGAATGACGATAATGCCGTATATGCCATGCAGTCGTGGGACTACTTTTCCGGTATCATCAAAGTGCCGGAGCTCGCGAAATCAACAAGCGATATGAAACCAACTATTGCCGTTTCATTTTTTCAAGGGCAAACCGACATCACTGCGGATCTTTTGGCAGACGGCCACCTTGGGTCGGGTGATGACAAGAAAGCTATTACCACAAACGACATTCTATCTGTATGGATTACATGCGCTGATAACCAAGGTTTGAAGAGTTGTAATTTTGCTGAAGGCGACACTGGCGCAAACTTGAATTGCCTCGGCGATCTCCAGAATAAGCTTAGCGACTATTGTCCTTCTAGCACTTCTTGCTACGCCCAAAATTTTGAATGCAAATTTACATCAACCGGTGAATGGATTTATAACATAACCGCCATTGACAATAATGACCAATCGCAAACTGAAGGAAATCCTGTTCCGTTTGTGGTTCAGTAGCAGGAAAACAAATGCAGAAAGATTTTGATACAATTTTGAATCGTACGTTTGTATATGCCAAAACAATCGCTAAACAGTTTTATTTTGAATGGGCCGCCAATCCTCAAGGATGTCCTGCGTTTGACGGTGAAATAGTCCATATTACTCGTGAGGGATGGGATCATATACGGCATTTGCGTAAAAGAACCAAAACTGATGTGATGGGTAGGTTATTTGTTTTGGAGAGAGCGAAAAAGTTATTGAAAGAAACAACGTTATTTCAACAACACGTTGTCGGCACACATAAGAAGCAAAAGGTTGAGTATTGGATATTTGAGGGTATTATTGTTGGAATAAGTGTTAAAGTAATAGTGCGTAGTATTCAAAATAAACCAAAACATCTTCTTTCAGTCATTAAGAAAGGGACTATTGCACATGAGTTATAGCCGAGCCAAATAAAAAATAGCGCTGTCTCCCGCCTGTGAGCATTGATGTTTTTTTAAACTCAACACCCAGTAGCGGCATCGACGAGTGGTTACGTCCCAGCGCCATTTATACGTGTATGATAGTACGATTGAAACAACCTGTCAACCGACCTTTCCGCATTGCCGCGGCTGGCGTTGTTTTGATTGCAATAGCGGTGTTTGTTGCGCCGGGCGTTGCCACAGGGCAAGTAGGGCAAGGGCTTGGTTTGCTCGGAGGAATCGCCGCCACAGGGATAATGGCGTGGCTCGCGGTTCCTCTTATGCTCTTAAACGCGCTCGGGTTTATGCTTTTCAGTTTGGTTCTCGCTGTTTTTCTCGCGATGATTCAGCTTGACATTACCCAGTTTATGGGGACGGGCCAGGCGGTTGATACTGTGTGGCGGCTCTTGCGCGATCTGTCAAACATGTTTTTTATAATAGTTCTTATGGCGATCGCGTTCGGAACTATGCTGAAAGTGGAATCATACAAGTGGCAGAGGATGATTCCGAAACTCGCTCTGATGGCGATTCTCATCAATTTCTCAAAAACGATCGCGCTAATAATTCTGGACGTTGCGCATCTTCTGATGATGACGTTTGTGAACGCATTCAAAGATATTGCGGTTGACAATATCATTACCGCAACGCGCATCACAGAGCCGTTCACGAACCTAAAATCTATTATCGCAACCGACGGCGGAAACGCCGCGATGACGGCACTTATCGGCGAGATCATGACGACGATTATGATTTATGCGGTCGTTTTGGTGCTTGATGTTATTCTTCTTCTCATTGTTTTCCGTATGGTTTTTTTGTGGATTTTTATCGCGATTTCGCCAGTCGCCTATGTTACAAACATTATTGACTCAACTCAAAAATACGCGCAGAAGTGGTGGAATATGTACATCAAACTTGTTCTTTTCGGGCCCATGCTCGCGTTTTTCCTGTGGTTTGCTTTGATGTTTATGGCCGGCGGCTCCGGCGTTTTGCCGGAAGGCGCTCTTGAAAAAGCCGCTCCCGGGACCAAGGGTTCGTACGGCGGAGTCGGCGACAGCCAGAATTTCGCGAACTTTTTAATCGGAACGATTTTGCTCGTCGTCGGCACAGGTATGGCGGTGTCGTCCGCGGACTACGGAGGCAAAGCGGCCGGGAAGGTGTTTGACGCAGGAAAAAAGAAAGGGCAGGCATTTGCCGGGCGATTTTCCCAAAAGGGATATGGCGCATTGCCCGGAGCCCAGTTTATAAAATCACGATTTGGCGCAGAGTCTAAATTCGCTGAAACAGGATTCGGCAAGGCTTTTCATGCAAAATATCAGGGAGTGAAAGGGGGAGTGAAAAAACTTGCAGAAGACAACAAGTATGGGCGAGTGTTCGGCGGATTGGCAAAAGTTATTCAGAACAAACTGCAACTCGCGGTCGCGCTCACCGTGCCTGAAGCAAGAAAGCAGTTTTTCGCCCAAAGAGACGAGAAACGTCGGTTGGAAGACATTATGGGCGCTGAAGGGATAGCGAAGGCCGGAGCCATTGATACATACGGTGTATCAAATATATTGCGGACGCTTCAAACAAATTTCAGCGGAGCCGACACAGAGGCGCAGAAATTGAGCAAAGACGCAATTGACATAACAGAAGAGTTGAATACCTCGCCGCTTGAACTTGGCAAAGCCGCGATTAAGGATGAGAATAAAGCCTTGGATGGCGAGATTGGCGAACAAAAAAAAATACAAGATCAGGCCATCGCAAGTCTCACTAATGCATTGAAAACATTGGATGCGACTTTAACTGCACAGGACGCGAAAGATGTTCTGTTGTCTGGAGATCCTCATAAAGCAATTAATGATTTAGAAACATCCAAAGGTCCCTTTGATTCAGGAAAAAAATCCACTGTGATTACGAATGGATGGAACCTTTTACCGTCTTTTCTAGACGCTAAAACAAAGCAAGAAGAGGGGAAAGAATTACAAGATAAAAACGTTGCCATGCTCGCAAACACGGATGACCCAACAAATAGAGCGGAAATTATCAAAAAAGGGCAGGGAGTGGCAAAACAAAAAGCAGAAGATTTAGGAAAATTACAAGCTCAATTAACACCCGGTTTTGTATTTGACACCGCAGAATTGACGCGGCGCCAGGATAAATTAAATGAATTGACTGCAATAGAGCTTACATTATTAAGACAGCTCGCAGATCCAGCTCCAAAATCAAAAAAAGAAATGGATGCGTTAAGGGAAGACATGAAAAAGAATCACAATGCACTGCGGCAACTAGGATACGGATCAAAGATGAATACTCAACTAGATGATCTTAAAAGCGAAGTAGATGCAGGTACTATAGCAGAAGCCCATATTGACGGCTTTGCAAAATTTGCAAAAGTAGAGCTTCCGCAAGCCACAAAAGAGCAATTGCTTGCGGCGCAGTTGGAAGGCAAGAGCGCGGGAGATATTTTAGGCGACTATACTGCTTTGGAAAGTATATCTACTTCTATCGATCCTGACGTAACACCTGTTCAAAAACTTATCGCTCAAGAAAAAATGAGGGAAAAAGCCCTGCTCTTGCAAACTATCGCAAAGACGCTTGCTCAAAGCGGGGGAACTTCTATAGTCAACATTGGCAGTGACGGTTTGATAGCTACATCAAGCGACACAACAAATTTGGAAACAGAATGGGATACGAGAAAGAGTGAAAGGGTAACTAAAGAATATTTTAAAGAAGACGAAAAAAACTTCGCCGATTCCGAACACGGCGCGGCATATAAAGAACGCAAAAAAAAGCGTGAGGAAACTGTTGCGAAGGATAAAGGGCATTACGATACCGCGGCAGACCCAAGAACAAAAGAAGGACGTTACGCCAGTCTGGAACAGAAAAAAAAGGCGAACGAGGAGCGGCTTGAAAAGGTTAATAAAAAGATCGCCGGAATGCGCCTTGAGTCCGATTACGTTCGCCGCCAGCATGAATGGCACGAAGTGGCGGAAGAAGAAAAGAAGATCATGACCGATGATTCAGACGAGCTTATTGAGGATTATCACCTAGCGGTTAAACGCGGGCAGACCCCTCGCGCAAAGGCGATCGTTCAGAAACTGTTTAAGGACGGAAACGGCAATGATATTATTGAGGCCAGTGGCTGGGGGGCAAACTATAAGGGCATGCAGAATTTCGGCAGGAAGATGCAACGAGATCTGCATTTGGCAGAGGACGAGATGATGTCGTTTATGAAAGATATGGGGGATATCGCGCGCCATGCTAATCAGTGGGCAATGGCGTATTCGCATATTACAAAATACGGCAAGTATGTTGAGGCCTCCCCGGAGGAGAATTTCAAAAAAACTCTCAATATGATACGCAAAGCAAAGCCTACATTAAACGCGTCGCGTTTCGCCTTCGGGTACAACGACCCGGCCCAGGGAGGAAAATTCAATCTTCACCCGGCCGGTTTGCAGTATCTGCTTGACGACCCTAGAATGCTTTCGTTTAATATTGGACGCGGTATGAGCGCTCCGAATACGCTCGCGTCAATCGCGTCAAATCTGGAAATACTTAAGAAATTTCCCAGTATTTGGAACGCGGAGATACGCGATATGGGAGGTATGATGGTTAGCGAATTTTTTGGCAATAAAACCAATTATGCTGATACCAGTCAGGAAAGTTTTGACGCGTTACCTGCTCTTATAGAAAAGATTTTTGGCCGCATGTAATCGTAATTTGGGAAGTAAGGCGAAAATTATTTTTATTATTTTTATGGATACCGCATCTTTATCAACGCAGAATATCGTGAGCGAGAGAGAATTTTTGGCGCTATATCGTCGTGTTTTAGAGCAATTTCGCGATCACGCGCGCAGTTACATTATTCCTTACAACGACACAAAGCGCGCGCAGACGCTGTTGCGACTTTGGAGAACGAGTTTTGCCGATCACTCCGCGGAAATGCGCCGTCTTGTTCCCGAACTCTATGAAGAATGGGAGCGGGTTTTTACAATTCTTAAATGGATAACATTAAACAGTTTAATTGAAGAGGAAATAGTTAATCTTATAGAAAAGCATTGGAGAGAGGTTTATGAAATTCCTCTTTATAATGTTGTTGAAAAATTTAAAGTGAAGTGTCTTGGAAGGTTGCCTGAAGATCGTGATAATTTGAAATCCCGCGCGCGCTCTGCTCTTTTGCGCAATACGCAGGACATTACCGCCTCTAGAATTGTGCGCGGCACGCGGGAGGTGAAGGGAACAACGCGCAACTGGCTCATGGACTATAATGAAAAACTCGGGACTGGAGAGGCGGATAAATTGCAGTTTATTCAATACCTCACGAATAGTCAGAATACGCAGGATTTGAGCGAAGAGGACAGGAGCCGGGTTGAAGCGCTGTTTTCTTTTTACGAGCATCTTAAACGTTCATCAAGTACGCTTCAAGGGATTGAGGAGGAGGTGCCGTTTGTTGATGAACATGGGCGGCTGAAAATTTTTCATGACGGCTATATTGACGACGCTGATATACCGGAGCCGGAGTTTCGCGCAATAAAAGAAAAACTTAAAGAAGCCGGTGTCTGGCCCAAAGAAGACGAGACAGCCAAAATATCAAATGACAAATTACCAGTGTCAAATACCGTAACGTCTTTAACGGGCAATCAAAGCCAATCGCTTGATGAGTCAATTCTCGCTTCCTACAACACTCTCCCCATTCCTCTTGAGGCGATTCGCGCAAAAACTATAGAGTTGCGGGAGCGGTTAAAGACGAGTCCGCAGATTGTGGAACAGATTTTAGCCCGTCCGGAGATCGTGAAAGACAAGGCGTATGTTGTCGCCGCGCTTATTTTACGAATTACTAATTATGAATTACGAATTACGAATAAAGAGAAATTAAAGCAGTGGATTCGTGAAACGCTTGAAGACAAGCTCGGCTGGGGTGAGGAGGATTCGGCAAAATTTGGTATAAGAATCGGTAATCTCTTAGACGAGCCATATAAAGGGTGGGCGGCGTATAATAGGACGACGAGAAAATTTGAGTGGAGCGTGTGAAATGTCAAATATCAAATTACAAATATCAAATCAAGTTCAAATGTCAAATGACACAAAAAAGCAGTACAATTTAGGAGAGCGCACGGCAAAATTTGGTGAAGAAATAATTAAGTTTTGCAGGGTGTTTGTCAAAGATGTGATAAATGTAATACTGATTGAGCAGTTGGTGAGATCTGGCACAAGTATTGGCGCAAACTATATGGAAGCGGATGCGGCAGAGTCAAAGAGAGATTTTATTCATAAGATCGGTATTTGCAAGAAAGAAGCGAAAGAAACAACATACTGGTTGAGGAACGAAGAGAATAATTGGACATTTTGGCTTTGACATTGATTTGATATTTGTAATTTGATATTTGATATTAACCAGCTCCCTTTACCACAAAAGCGGAAGCTGTAAAAAATTATGAAAACATACTTCACATCAGAGTCGGTAACCGAGGGTCATCCGGATAAACTGTGCGATCAAGTGTCAGACGCGATTCTTGACGAGCTTATCCGGCAGGATCCTGATTCCAGAGTCGCGGTTGAGTGCCTGACAACCGCCGGCATGGTGATGGTCGCGGGCGAAGTTACAACACGCGGATGGTGCGACGTGCAAAAAATCGCGCGCAATGTCATTAAAGACATCGGATATCACGACGGAAAATCCGGGCTGGACTTCGAGACGTGCGCAATTATTGAATCAATTCACGAGCAATCGCCTGATATTTCACAAGGCGTAACAGCAAGTGAAAAACATGAGCAAGGGGCCGGGGATCAGGGAATGATGTTTGGATACGCCTGTAAAGAAACGCCGGAGTTGATGCCTTTACCGATTATGCTTGCGCATAAACTGGCGCGGCGTCTTACCGAGGTTCGCCGCGCTGGCATTATTCCGTATCTAGGGCCGGACGGAAAATCGCAAGTTACTGTTTCGTATAACGAGAAGGGCAATCCGGAAGCGGTTAGCGCGGTTGTAATTGCCGCCCAGCACAGCGAGAAAGCGGACTTGGAAACAGTGCGCGCCGACATCCGCCGCGAAGTGATTGCGCATGTGATAGAGAGCGATCTTAATCAGGTAAAAATACACATCAATGAAACCGGGCGGTTTGTTGTCGGCGGCCCGCAGGCGGACTCCGGGCTCACAGGGCGAAAAATTATCGTTGACACTTACGGAGGAATGGGTCGTCACGGAGGCGGCGCGTTTTCCGGCAAAGATCCGTCAAAAGTTGACCGTTCGGGCGCGTATATGGCGCGTTATGTCGCAAAGAATATAGTCGCGGCGGATTTGGCAGACCGGTGCGAAATACAGATTTCCTACGCAATCGGGGTTGCGCATCCGGTTTCTGTTCGCGTTGAGTCGTTTGGCACGTCGAGCGTTTCCGAAGAGAAGATCGCAAAAGCCGTGATGGAGCTTTTTGACATGCGCCCGGCCGCGATTATTTCAACACTGGACTTAAAACGCCCGATATACAGGCAAGTCGCCGTTTACGGCCATTTCGGAAGAACCGACCTGAACGTTCCGTGGGAGAGAGTTGATAGAATATCTGATTTGCAAAGAGCAGTTGCGTGAGTTGGCTTGTGAGACGAGAAAGTGATATACTATAAAAAAAATGAAATTAAACCTGAAAACTATGCCCGCAAATCAGCAAAACACAAATGGAGCCGATGTCTTAGATTTGTTTGATGAAGCGACGCTTGCCGAGATTCCAGTAACAGACGCCGCGACCAAGAACCTTCATGGAACTCAAAGTTCGCCGGATATTGACAATGACGCGGTTTACGCATTTGCATCTTTGCCGTCGCATCTGCAATCAGCAATAAATAAAGACGCGGAGCTTAAAAAACGTTTTGAAAGCATTCTTGCCACATACTTAAAAGACATACGCGACGAACTTGAAACTCGCGATCGTTTGAGCGCAAGTATTGAAAAAGGCGGCATGGGGTTCGCTTTTGACGACATTGAAGAAATTTTCAAGTCTTTGCTGGAGCCAAAAACTCAAAAACTGGAGTCTCCGTCGCTTTCTCCGATCCGGCAATTAAAACCGGCTGTTGCCTTAAAACCCTTGACTTTAAGCGAATTCCCTGAAACAGAAGAGTTGCGGTCGTTTTCAATTACTCCGATAGATCTCAAAAAAATTGATAAACCCGTCGCTATGGCGGACAGGCCAAAAATTCCCCAGCCGCCCAAATCAGATGATTTTACAAATACCGCAAGCGCATTTTCATCTCGGAGATCCGCGCCGACAGGAGGCGCAAAACCAATAATGGTTGATATTTCTCACCCATCAAGCAGGCTCGTTAATCCTACAGATGAATTCGCGACGTTTGATTTTGAAGACATGCGCCGCAGTGGAGTGGGTAAGTTTATTGATTTTGTCGTTGACAGAATTGAAAAAATATCGCGCGACGAATTTGCAAACCGCCGTTCCGCGATCCGCGCATGGCAACGTTCGCCGCTTTATAGAAAATACGTTGCAATCGGTAAGGAAGTCTTAAAAAGCGCAAGCGATGTGAGCGCGTATCTCAAGGAGCATTCTCTCGGGCTGACGTGTGAAGAATTTGAGATGATAGGCAAATTAAATGAACGTTTGAGGTTTTAGCCGTCTAATGCAATATCCTGTTCCACAATTCATTGATCTGGAGCCGAAAATAATAGGTTCCATCACAGTGCGGCAGTTTTTTATGCTGGCGATCGCGATCGGAGCTATTTTTCTTTTTTTCAAATACGCGGATACCGGGCTTTTCATTTTTTCATCAGTGATAATCGGGTTTGTTACGATTGTGGTCGGATTTGTGAGAATCAACGGACGGCCGTTTCATTTTTTTATCATAAATCTTCTTGATACGATTTTTCGCGCGAAACATATGATGGTGTGGCGGAAAGAAATGCCGCAAAAACAGCCTAAAAAAGTCAGCGATAAAAAAGACAAAGAACCAGTACAGGTAAATTATGTGGCGCTCATGCGGGAGAAAGTGAAGACGCGCTCGCGCCTGTCGGACTTGTCGCTTTTAGTTGATACAGGAGGATATTATCAAGTTCAAAATTAAAAATTAAAAGTGCAAAGTTATGGGAGCGGCATCAACGCAACAATTTTTAGACATCGCCGAAATCAGGCAGGACACGCTGATTTTGAAAGACGGTTCTCTGCGCGCGGTTATTTTAGTGTCATCGCACAATTTCGCTCTTCAGTCCGAGGACGAACAAAACGCGCTTGTGGCGGCCTATATCACAATGTTAAATATGCTTGAGTATCAGATACAGGTGGTTATCCAATCCCGCAAGATGAACATTGACGAATACTTAAACGGTCTTGAAGAAAAGGCGCGTGTTCAGACAAATCAGCTTCTGAAAATTCAGACCGAAGACTACATCAAGTTCATGCGCGAAATTATCACTCTTGGGAATATCATGACAAAACGTTTTTATGTTGTTGTCCCGTATAATCCTTCCGGAAGTTACGGAAGGCGCGGATTTTTCAGCCAGTTTTTCGGGCTTTTTGCTCCGACCAAAGTTATAAAACTGCGCGATCAGAAATTTCAAAAATATCGTTCGGAACTCGCAAAGCGCGTTAGCGATGTGAGCTCGGGGTTGTCAAATGTGAATCTGAATCCGGTAGAGCTTGATACAGAAAGTTTGATTGAACTTTTTTATAACACTTATAATCCGCTGATTTCCAACATACAGCCTTTGCCGAAACTCGCTGAATTGCAGATAGAAACGTAATAAATCAGAAAATCTTTATTATGGCATTTAACCCACTTTCCGTCTTAAAACCTATAAAAAAAAAGAAGCCGAAAGAATTTCCAAAGACCGCGGGAGAGAAAGCCGATGAATATCTCTCCGGCAAGGAGCTTCTTTCCGCGGAGAAACTTTATCGCCGCGGCACAGTTGCTCTAAAAGACCTAATCGCTCCGGCTTCATTTGAAATCAAGCCGGATTATGTCCGGTTAAATGATCTCTACGCGCGCACGCTTTTTGTGCTTACATATCCGCGTTATCTTCACGTCGGGTGGTTTGCGCCGATTATCAATTTTTCCGCGCCGCTTGATATCGCTATGTATTTTTATCCGCTTCCTGATCCTGTTGTCTTAAAACAGCTTCGCGACAAGGTTGGAAATCTGCAGGCAGACATTAACGCCGCGCTGGAAAAAGGCGCGCCGCGGGATCCCGCGCGTGAAACCGCGCTGAAAGACGTTGAGCAGTTGCGTGACGACATCACGCAGGGCTTGGAAAAATTTTTCCAATTCGGGCTGTACACAACTATTTATGGGAAAACGCTTGCTGAACTAGACGAACTCACAGAACGGCTTGAATACATCTTTGGTTCCGCATCCATCCTCACAAAGCGCGCGCTTTGGCAGTCGCATCATGGGTTCACCTCCTCGCTTCCGGAGGCGCTGGATCAGCTTCAGATTGGATTCAATATGAACTCAAGCCCTATTGCGACTTCGTTTCCGTTTGTTTCAAGCGACTTGAGTTCAGATGCTGGAGTTCTTTACGGGATCAACCGTCATAACAACAGTTTGGTGCTGTTTGACCGTTTTTCAATGCCGAATGCGAATTCCGTTGTGTTTGCGACTTCAGGCGCCGGAAAAAGCTACTTTGTAAAACTGGAAATTCTGCGATCGCTCATGCTTGGCACAGACGTAATCGTAATTGATCCTGAACGCGAGTACGCGTATTTGTCTGACGCGGTAGGCGGAACATACGTAAACATTTCGCTCAATTCCGATTCGCGCATCAATCCGTTTGACCTTCCGGCTTCTGTGCCCACAGGCGCGACATCGGCAGATATTATTCGCACAACAGCCATTGCGGTGAAGGGACTTTTGAAAATTATGCTCGGTTCTATTACGCCAAAAGAAGACAGCGTTCTTGATCAGGCGATTCTGCACGCGTATGCAAAAAAAGACATCACTCCGGAGGCTGATCTTGCAAAAACAGAACCGCCTTTAATGGGCGATTTGGTGCAGGTTTTGGATGGAATGGATGGGGCCGAAGACCTTGTATTAAAATTGAAAAAGTATACCGAAGGCACGTTTGCCGGCCTTTTCAATCAGCCGACAAATGTTGACCCGCGAAACCAGCTCGTGGTATTCAGCGTGCGGGATCTGGAAGACGAATTGCGCCCGATGGCGATTTATAATATCATTAACTATGTGTGGAATCTTGTGCGGAGCGAACTCAAGAAACGCATTTTAGTGATTGACGAGGCGTGGTGGCTGATGCAGTACGAGGACTCGGCAAAATTCATGTACGCTCTTGTGAAGCGATGCCGCAAGTATTACCTTGGCGTAACAACCGTAACGCAGGACGTGAACGACTTCTTAAATTCTCCCTACGGCAAGGCGATCGTTACAAATTCTTCAATGGAGTTTTTGATGCGCCAGACAAAAGCCGGCATTGATGTAATAACAGATACGTTTAAGCTGACTGAAGGCGAGAAGTATCTGCTTTTGGAATCGTCTGTAGGCGAAGGGATATTTTTCGCCGGCTCCAAACACGCGGCTATGAAAGTTGTCGCCTCCTATGTTGAGGATCAGATTATAACAACCGACCCGGCTCAACTTTTAGAAATTGAGCGTTCCAAACAGGAATTTGCCGAAGCTATGGAGAGAGGAGAGGTTGAAGTCAGTTAAATTTTTAATTTTGAATTAAATTTTATGTCTATTAAATCTCTTTCAATTATCACAATTATAGTTTTTTTCATTATAGCCGGCTTGTTGGGAGCGTTATTTTTTATATCAAAACAGCCGCCTGAAGATGTTCCGAGAGAAGATGAAGTAGAATTAAATCCTGTTCCGGAAAAGACGCCTGAAAAAAAGCCGGAGAAAGAGGAAGATGCAGAAGAACTAAAAGAGTTTGATGAAAGTTTGTTTAACGCAAAAGACGCGGTTTTGCCAAGCGAAGAGTCAGCGGATCGCGGGGGAGCTTTAGTATTTGCGCGCGTTTTTATTGAAGACTACGGCAGTTTTTCAACCGCAAGCGGGTATCGGCATATTGAGAATTACTATCCCAAAATGACCCAATCTATGCGCGAGTTTACGGAGATATGGATTAAAGTAAATCCGACAAAAGTGAAATCCGATTCTTTTTATTCCATAGAAACAAGCGTCGCAAATTTGCGAATTGACGAGTATGGCAATAACAGCGCGACCGTTTTTATTGAAACCGCGCGCGTTGAAACTGATGTTCCAGAGTATTATAATCGTCAATCCAAGCAAGACGTTGAAGTAAAATTAGTGAAAGACGAAGAAGAATGGAAAGTGGATGGAGTGTATTGGAAGTGATATGTCAAATAACTCTAACAACGATCAAAAGTCAGACGATCCTGAAGACATGAGAGTCGTATTGCAGGAAGCGAAAACCCGCGCGAAAGCCAAAAATATGCAGGAGCTCGCGGAGAACGTCGCCAGAAAACTGTCAAAACAGCATCCGAAAAAAGAAAAGATAGAGGATCATTACAGACAAAGCGGGTATCCTGAAGGCGGTGCGGATACAGATGGACAGGAACAAGAAAACAAAGGCAAAGACAATGCGACTGAAGGATCGGAAAAGACAGATGACGATGAAACTGGAGAACAAAAACAGTTGTCCAAAACAGATATGACTGATCCGGATGCGCTGGAGAATGCGTTTGGTCCAAAGAGGAATGAAGAAGAGCGGCCGGTCATGAGCGGCAAGCGGCAGTTGGACAGAGCCGCGGCAAGCCCGACCTACACAGCTCCTGACGGAACGAAACATAAACAAAAAGATTACGACCCTTACAAAGAACGTTTGCAAAAAGGATGGAATGAAAGGAGAGATAATGCGCTTGGACTGCAACCGGGAAGCACCTGGCGCGGAACAGGAAAACCGCTTACCGATGCGGAAAAAAAGGAACAGGAGAACGTCGGGAAACTCCCGTCACTGAAGGATGATCCGAAAGGTCGCCTTCAGCACGAGGCGACAAAAGCCGGAGGGAAACTTGCCGGCAAAGCGATCGGCAAGATCGCGGAGAGCGGAACTGTTGTGTCTGCTTTGCTCATATATGGGCTTGCGTTTGCAAACGATTTTCCAGATGTCGGATTAAAAGTTGTTGAGTGGTTCACATTCGGCGCCGGCACAATAGCGGATTTTATTTTTGATGTCGTGGTAACGCTTGGATTCCGTTATTTTCTGCGAAGTTCCATCAATATACCGGGGATAAAAGCATTGCTATACAGCGCATCGTTTCTTGAAATGTTGCCGGGGCCCCAGGACGCTTTGCCTTTTTGGACGATCTGCGCGTGGATTTGTCTGCGGAAAATCAAGGAAGAACAAGAATCGCAGGAACAACTAGGCATCAGCCGCGAGTATGCGGCAAAGCGAAGGCGCGAGGATTTGGAAAATCAGTGGTCAAAGTACGGGGGCGGCACGCGGGAAGCGGCGGCAACTGCGTAATCAATGGCGTATTTTTTGATTTTATGAAAGACATTTCGTCTTATTTGCAACACTGCGGAAAAGTTATGATTTTTATAGACGCGGCAAATATTATTTATAGTTTGCGTTCTCTTGGATGGAGAATGGATTATCACAAATTATATCAGTTTTTTAACGACTCGTGCATATGCCGCGGCGTATATTTTTACACTTCATATCGTCGCGACAATCCGCGCGATAAGCGCTGGCTACATATTTTACGCCGCACAGGGTATATTGTTCGGCAAAGAGAGTTAAAGTTGATCAGGCATAATGACGGACATATTGATATGAAAGGAAATTTAGACGGCTATATTTTTATTGATGTTCTAGATAGAATAAATGAATATGATACTTGTATTCTTTTAAGCGGGGATTCTGATTTTGAGATTTTGGTTGATTATTTGCATAAACATAATAAAAAGGTGATTGTGTGTTCAGCGCGACATCATGTTGCAATGAATCTGCGCAGAAAAGCTGATAGGTATGTGAGTTTGATGTATTTTCAGGAACTGTGCCAATATAAAAAACCAACCCCCTTTATTGAGAAGGGAGCGGTTTGAATTTTCACCCCAACGTGTGTTGGGGGAATAATCCAACCCCCTTTGTTGAGAAGGGAGCGGATAGAAATTGATAGCAGTATAGCGTATAGTGCGTATATGTCAAGCAAAATCCGCCAAAATTTTTTTACCCCCCAAAAATTGCTTCTGTTGTTTCTCACCTTCTTCGCAATTCAAAGCATTATGCTTTTGTTTTTGGCTCTTCGGCCATTTGACGCTCGGGCGCAGGCGCGGGCCGGCGGGCTGACAGGAGAAGGTCAACAAGATTGTCCGTGTCTGTATGATAAGAAAGGCACTAATAAGATAGACACTACACGTCTCTACATTCCGATCCCCGGCGTTACTGACGCGTGCGGCTGGGTGTGCGACATTAACGATGACGCGCGCGGCGACATTGCCGATTACATTATTACAGTGTATAAACTGCTCGTCGGCATCGCGGCGGTTGTCGCGTTTGCGATGATTGTGTACGCCGGATACGAGTGGATTTTCGCGATGGGAAACTCCGGAAAAATTGACGACGCGAAAGAGCGGATTATGTCCGCGTGCATAGGGCTCGCGCTCGCGCTCGTGTCCGTGCAGTTTTTGCAGGCGTTAAACCCGCAACTCACAAACATTTATCTGCCGGACGTTACAAAAATCGCCCGCGCCTCTCTGAATCCTTTTTGCCGGGATACGGATATTGTGTTCGGCGTAGACACAATGAAGGAACTTAAAGATAAAGATTATGTCGTTGATAAAACTAGAGCGACAAAAGATAAGGCTAGTTTAACCTGCCCTTCAGAGTTTACCATCTATGTCCGAATTGAAGGAGATAAGGCATATTGTTATTCCAACAGCATAGACGAATGCTGGGGGCAGATCACGGAAAAGTTTGCAAATAAAGGCGATCAATCGGTTACGATTACCGGTACGGACGGACAACCGATTACTCTTACACAGCAATCTATCATACCATACGATCCAAAATCCGCTCCCAAATGCCAGGGCACTTTTTGCAGTGGTAGTGATAAAGAGCAAGTATGCTACCCATCGGATCCGTACGCAAGAGCATTTGAATGTAAAAGCGCCAAGTCCGCGTGCGAAGACACAAACGACAACAAGAACGGTTGCGAAGAGGTGAATAATTGGCTCGCGTATCAGGGGTATACGGATCAACAGTGTGCAAAGATAGTGAAGACGGCACAACAGGATGCTTGTATATTAGGAAAATTGCTAAAATGTCCGCCAGATTATCCTAATCAGATGAAAGGTGATGATGTATTTCGTAATCTCGTGAAAGATATATGTTGGGAAGCAAAAGGGCAGTCAGAAGCAGTGCTCAAGGATTGCGGTGGATTTGGAGTTAAAATTTATCCTGTGCTTGACGGAAACGCCGTTCAAGGCGCGAATGCACTATGTTGTAGAAAACCTTCCACACAAGAAAGCGAAACTGATTATAGCTGTGTAACAAATTATATGGATAGGGGCAATACAGTTGTAGAACTATTAAGTATCGTACAACAAGTAACAATACCGCCAAATACTCCTGGTCATTATTTTGGTCATGATTGCAACGAAGGGACAGCTTACTTATTAGATAAAGAAGGCACGGACTGTCATATTCTGGGTTTTTATCCAGACGCTTATGACGTATTGGGTACATGTCAGAAGAAAGAAGGGGAGAATGGGGATCAAGGAACAGTAACGCGTGGGGTATGCGTGCCGAAAGATGAAACTCTATACGGTGGATTCAAAGTATGTTGGGGGGATAATCCGTATCAACAAATAAATAATAATTATAATAATTATAATTTGTGTCTGAAAACAGAGAAAGAAGCGTATAAATGTAATCCCTATCTGCTTTCGTCTGGTATTTCCTGCATCGGCGAAACACCGGCTTCCCCACCTCAAGTTAACACAAATAACGTCATAAACACGGAGATTGAAATAGCTATAGAGACGGTGGTTAATAGCAATACTACGTTAAAAAATAATTTTTCTAATCAGCAGATCGGGTTTCAGAGCAAGCCGCAGTTTTTTAGCGCGAATACCGCCTTTGCCGCGGAAAAAATAGACGCGTGCACCTTTGTGCAGGCGGTCGTTGATCAAGAGTCAGACGGAAAAGTTGATGCGTGGAATGGAAATAAAAATGACAAGGGGCAAGTGGTATCGGTAGATTGCGGGTTAATGGGCATTAACATTCCGAACGGCACCGATAAAAATTCGTGCGAACAGTATAAAGACACAAGCGATCTTGACCAGGACGGAAATCTGGATGAGAATTTATTTGATCCCGGTTTTAACATCGCAACCGGGGTTCAAAAAATAAATAGCTGGTTTTCTCCGTCAATCTGCGGCGACGGCACCTCATGTAAAGCCAGCCAAAGCGGGCGCGTTGACGGGAATAAATTTTATCGTTATGCGATGGCCGGCTATAACGGCGGCACGAATGCGAACAAAAAATCCGGCGGAGACGATCAGTTTTGTTCTATTGACGAATCGGGTGCGAATAAATGTTGCGCGAGTCCGTGCAAAGATTATCAAGACGAATGTTTTATCACTGCAACAGCAGACGATATTTATCCCACTCAAGTTGAGTGTCCGAACGATCGCGGCAAGTATCAAGGGACGTATGATTACGTTTTTAATATTGAAGAATTGTACAAAGCTCTGAAGAATAAAAATCAGAAAAAAGATGGCGACGGCATCGCGTCGTGTCCGTAGCGATCACAACCGATTAAACGGATTCACGCGTAGTTACGTACAGTTGACAAAACATACGTCTTGTCATAAAGTGAAAGTACAATCGTATGAAATATTTTGATTGGAATACAGAAAAGAACGAACAACTAAAGACAGAGCGCGATGTGAGTTTTGAGGATGTGATTATCGCGATTGAAGAAGGAAAATTGTTTGACATTATAAATCACCCCAACACTCAAAAATATCCTAATCAAAAAATACTCATCGTCTCCATTAGCGATTACGCCTATCTCGTGCCATTTATTGAAGACGAAGAGAAAATTTTCCTCAAGACAATTATCCCAAGCCGTAAATTAACGAAACAGTATATTTTTAACCGATAATTTATGAGATACTTTCAATTAGACAATGAAGAAGAACAGCTTCTGGAGAATGTTGAAACAGGGCGGATTTCTTCTGTACGCAATGTCGCAAAAGAGAAAGAGCGCTTCAAGGACTATGCGCGCGCGACATTACGAAAGACAAAAAATATTAATATCAGATTATCTGAACGAGATGTCCAAAAATTAAAGGCGCAAGCGTTTGAACGCGGCATGCCATATCAAACATTCATCGCATCTGTTCTGCATCAGGTTTCAGACCGAGCCGACAGAGAGAAGGTATAATATCACAACCGATTAAACGGATTCACGCGCGTGCCGTTTATGATGATCTCAAAGTGAAGATGCGCGCCGGTGGATCGTCCGGTTGAACCCATTAGTCCGATAACCTGTCCTTTTTTCACATATTCGCCGGGGGAAACAAGAATACCTCCGGCTTTTAAGTGCGCGTACAAGGTTTTACTGCCGTCAGAATGTTTCAAAATAATGTGATTGCCGTAGCCGCCACGGTTAAACCCAGCTTTTTCAACAGTGCCTTCTTCTGATGCGTATACATTTGCGCCCATTTCGCAGGCGATGTCTACTCCAGTATGGCGCCAGCCCATAAAGTATTGTGTGATGCGACGGCATACTGTCGGCCAAAGAAATCCGCCGCTTCCAGCGCCCCGATCAAGCGCAAATTCTGGAACCGTTGTCGTGGGTCGTCGCTTTGGAGCGGGAATTGCTGGAGGATGCCCATCCGGAATAAGGAGACTCACGCCGATTTGAATGGCGCCGTCATCGTTTAAGTGATTAACCTCTATAATATCGTCTTTCGGAACACTGTAGAGCGCGGCGATGCTTGAAATCGTTTGTCCGGATTTCACTATATGCAGAACTCCTGTAACAGGAAGGATGATAATCTCATCTCCGGGGCGGATGATACTGCGGGCCGAAAGTTTGTTTGACCATAGAACTGTGTTGACGCTGATATTAAATTTTTCCGCGATTCCGTAGATTGTGTCTTCTGGAAGCACGTTGTATGTGATAACTCTTTCGCGCGGTTTCGGCGTGTCAAAAGTTTCCGCAATGTCCGGTTTTGTTATGACTGCGCCGTCTTCTGAAAGGAGAATAGAAGAAGGTTCGGCGCTTGGCGCGGCTTGCGGGGTTCTCGGCGTTACAGCGGGCGGAAATTCTGTTTCTTGCGTTGCCTCGCCTAGAGAGAGATTTGGTATCACAATCTCTTCTTCCCTGCTCTCTTCAAAAGTTATTTGCCCTGGAGAGAGTTTAGGCAAAATGCTTTTTGTCCAAAAATCCTCGGCTCGCAGAGTTCTGATTGAGATATTTTGTGCGATCGTGATAAGGATTACCAACACTGCAACTGTGTGTGAAACATAGCGGTTAGTGAAAAGGAAAAATAGTTTATTGCTGTGCGACACAAAAAATGCCCGCTGTTTCCGGTTTAGAACGAGAATAAACCCGTAGATCGGGAGGATTATGAGGTGAAATATGCCTTGCGCAATTATTTGCATCGCCGGCACGCTGTTTAGAATAATAATCAACGCAAATTTGCGCGCGATTTTCAGAATAAAAAAAATAGAATCCACAATAAGGATTCCGATGAATGCCATAAGAGGCAGGACGCGAAATCGTTTTGCCCCGAGAGAGCGTTTTTGCCTGAAAGTGCGGTAAGTTTTATGATAGGAAGGCATTTGTGAAGAATATCATATCTCTTTGCGTTTTGTCTATTTTTTGCTATAGTTTTTTCACTATGTACGACCATAAATCTATTGAACAAAAATGGCAGAAACTATGGGCGGAAAGGCGATCATATGAGGTAGTTGAAGAGGACGAAATTCCTCGCAAAAATCGGCGCTATGTGCTGGATATGTTCCCATATCCATCTGCCGCGGGCTTGCATGTCGGGCATCCGGAAGGATATACCGCAACCGACATCTACTCGCGGTATTTGCGTATGCGAGGGTATCATGTGTTGCACCCGATGGGCTGGGACTCATTCGGGCTTCCGGCGGAAAATTACGCGATTAAAGAGGGAGTTCATCCGCGCGAGTCAACATGGAAAAATATAGAGACATTCCGCAGGCAGATTCAGGACATTGGCTTTTCTTACGACTGGTCGCGCGAAATCAATACAGCTAGCCCGGAGTATTACAGATGGACTCAATGGTTTTTTCTGTTCTTTTACAAGCGCAACCTCGCGTATCGGAAAAAGGCGCCTGTAAACTGGTGCGTTAGCTGTCAAACCGTGCTTGCGCGTGAGCAGGTAGTTCAAGGGAGATGCGAGCGTTGCAAAAGCGAGGTCATTCAAAAAGAATTGGAGCAATGGTTTTTCAAGATCACCGAGTATGCGGATCGTTTACTACAAGGTTTAGACACGATTGATTGGCCAGAATCCATAAAGCTGATGCAGAGAAATTGGATTGGGAAGAGCGAAGGGGTGAACATTACATATACTATAGATGGGACCGACAAGACCGTTACCGTATTTACAACTCGGCCAGATACAAACTTTGGCGCAACTTTTATTACAGTTGCTCCTGACTCATCGTTTGTGAAGGAATGTTTCACGTTATTTCCTGAACAGGCAAACGTAGCTAAGTATGTGGAATCAGCATTGCGCAAAACAGAACTTGAACGAATGGCTGAAGGACGCGTAAAGACCGGAGTTTTTACCGGCTGGTACGCAATAAATCAGTTGAACGGAAAGAGAATGCCTGTGTATATTAGCGATTTTGTTTTTTCTACAGTTGGAACTGGCGCGGTAGTTGGAGTGCCGGGGCATGATTTGCGAGATTTTGAATTTGCGCAAACATTAAATTTAGAAATAATTCGCGTTGTAGTCGGCGAGGACGGAGATATATCTTCTATAACACGCGCTGAACAGGTTCAGGAGGAAAAAGGCGTAATGATTAACAGTGGTTTTTTAGATGGTTTAGAGATTAACCGCGCAAAAGATCAAATCACGAAGTATATTGAAGAAAATGGTTGGGGAAAGCGAGTTACGAACTACAAACTTCGGGACTGGCTGATTTCGCGCCAGCGGTACTGGGGCGCGCCTATTCCTATTATATACTGCGATTCTTGCGGCGAGGCGCCGGTGCCGGAGGAGAGTCTTCCAGTGCTTCTCCCGGACGATGTTGATTTTCTTCCTACAGGCGAGTCGCCTCTTGTCCGTTCAAAAAGTTTTCACAAAGTGTTATGCCCAAAGTGCGGCAGAGCATCCCGACGCGAGTCCGACACGCTAGACACATTTGTATGTTCTTCGTGGTACCTGTACCGCTATACCGATCCGAAAAATACAAGCGAGTTTGCATCAAAGAAGAAAATGGCGTACTGGTTGCCGGTTGACTTATATGTTGGCGGCGCAGAGCACGCGGTAATGCATCTTTTATACGCGCGGTTTTTTTGCAAGGCGCTTTATGACGCAAAATACATCACTTTTGACGAGCCGTTTACAAAACTTATCAATCAGGGGCTCATCATTGGAGAAGATGGGCAGAAAATGTCCAAGTCGCGCGGAAATGTCATCAATCCGGACGATGTCGTTTCAGAATACGGAGCGGATTGCCTGCGAATGTATGAGATGTTTATGGGTCCGTTTGAAGACGCAAAACCGTGGTCAACGCAAGGGATCAATGGAATACGGAGATTTTTGGAGAAAGTATACATATTATTTCCCAAATCTAACCATGAAAGTTTTCACGGCCAAATTTCTAAATTTCAAAGACTGGAACAACTCTTGCATAAAACCATCAAGAAAGTTACGGAAGATATTGAGTCCTTCAAGTTCAACACCGCAATCTCACAGATGATGATTTTTATAAACGAATTTCAAAAACAGAAAGATGATCTTGATACTGTTCACTACAAACTGTTCACTACCAACTTCTTACTGCTACTAGCTCCGTTTGCTCCTCACATTGCGGAAGAACTTTGGAGCCGTACCGGGCATACAGCATCTATTTTCAAAACGAACTGGCCTTTATATAAGGAAGAGTTTATTAAAGATGAAACAATAACGGTTGTAGTGCAGATAAACGGCAAGGCGCGAGGAGAGGTGAATATTGCGCGTGATGCAGATCAGTCATTTGTGCTGTCAGAGGCTCGTTCAAACGAGAGAGTCGCGAAATTTCTTGCAGGGAAAGAGGTGAAGAGGGAGGTGTATGTAAAGGGCAAGATCGTGAATTTTGTTGTTGCTTGATCATGAATACTTTTACAACTTTACCATCATACTCATTACTCTGCTCGTCAGTTTTCGTTTACCCCACCGAAACCTGCTATGGACTAGGATGCGACGCGACCGATGTGGATCTTGTGAGTCGCATCTATGCAATTAAAGGCAGGTCGTTTACAAAGCCGGTCTCGTTGATTGTAACAGACATAGAAATGGCAGAGCAGTACGCGGAATTTTCAAAAAAAGCTCGTGATCTTGCGGAAAAATTTTGGCCAGGGGCGCTGACTCTTGTGCTTCCGCTTCGCAAAGATCGCCGCGAGCTTGCAGATATTGTTCGTTCAGAGTTTGTTGGCTTGCGAGTTTCGTCGCATAGAATCGCGAGCGCAATATCGCGTTCTCTTCGCCGCCCGATCGTCGCGACTTCGGCAAACGTTTCAGGAAAAAGGGAGTGTTATAGCGTTTCTGAAGTATCAGCGCAGTTTTTTCATCAAAAAGAAAAGCCGGATATTATTATTGACTACGGAGTTCTTCCACGCGTTCCGCCGACAACGATTGTAAAAATCGCAGGCGATGAGGTTGAAATTATTCGGCATGGGCAGGTTATAACGAGCGACTTAAAATAACAAAGACCCCGCTTTTGACGAGGTCTTTTACATTAACAGGTGACTATTTCTTCTTGCTCCTGCTCTTGCTCTTGCTCTTGCTCTTGCTCTTGTTGTTTGCCATTATCTAGTGTAAGAACTCCATCTCCTTTATCGGAGATTTTCTTATGTAGTTGGTTTCTCGCTAAAAAATTTTAGCGGGCAGTGCCAACGCACAAGAACAGTTCTTAGTTGATTACAATATTTTTTCTGTTTCCATTATAGCACAACTGCGGAATTGTCAATAGAGATTTTTCATAAAAAAGACCCCGTTTTTGACGAGGCCTTTAATTTTTTTAGAGATCTATCAGGTTATCTCTTTGTTGCTCTTTTTTTTGTTGTTGCTCTTCCTGTTGCTCTTGTTGGTTTTCTTTTTTTTATGACGCCTGTTCTCTTTTTTGTACTACCTGCTTTTTTTCTTTTGGGTCCTGGCATTATCTCGTGTAAGAACCAATTCTCCATGAGCGGAGATTTTCTTATGTAGTTGGTTCCTTGCTAAAAAATTTTAGCGGGCAGTGCCAACGCACAAGAACAGTTCTTAGTTGATTACAATATTTTTTTCTGTTTCCATTATAGCACAACTGCGGAATTGTCAATAGAGATTTTGTTGTGTATAATGCAACATTGTTAAAATTTATAAAATATTTTATGAACTCCATCACAATCCGCGGCGCGCGGTGCCATAATCTTAAAAATATCACAGTATCAATTCCCCGCGGCAAGCTCATTGTCGTAACCGGAATTTCCGGAAGCGGAAAATCTTCTTTGATCTTTGACACTTTATATGCCGAAGGACAAAGAAGATATTTAGAATCGCTTTCCGGTTCATCGCATCATTTTCGCGAACTCCGAGAACGGCCGGACGTTGACGCGATTGATGGACTTACTCCGACAATCTCAATAAGCCAAACATTCACGGCTTTCAATCCGCGCTCTACTGTCGGCACAATGAGCGATATTTACGACTATCTCCGCATTCTGTTTACTCGCATAGGAGTTGCGCGCGGCGGACAAGTTTTTTCAATTACTCCCACTCCGCGCTCTTTCTCATTCAATAATCCTCTTGGCGCTTGCGAGAAATGCGAGGGGCTTGGGGTTCGGCTTTTGATTGATCCGGAACTCATTTTGCCAAATAAACGATTGAGCATTATAGAAGGCGCGATTAAGCCGTTGATGCGGCTTGGTTCAGAGAGAAGCCATCTTTGGAAAACGCTGATTGCATATGCGAGATCCAATTCAATTGATACTTCATCGCCTGTCGGCGCAATATCTGCTTTAGCTAGTGCCGCAATTCTTCATGGGCGAGAAGGCGAATTTCAGGGAGTTATTCCTCATCTTGAAAAATATTATCGCGAAACAGACTCTCCGTATGTTCGCGCCGAGATTGAACAATATATGCGCGAAAGCCCGTGCGATTTCTGTCGAGGAAGCCGCCTCAATAATAAAGCGCGATCAGTCGTTATCGGAGAAAATATTTCTTTAGATATGTTGACTGCTATGAGCATCTCGGATTTGCGGCGTTTTTTTGAAAAATCTTTGAAGATCGCTCCGCGCATGGAACGTCTTCTTATTCAACCGATTCGCGAACGGCTGGAACTTATTGAGCGAGTCGGGCTTTCGTATCTTACATTAAACCGCAGTATCCCGACTCTTGCCGGCGGCGAAGTTCTCCGTCTTCGGATAGCAGTGCAAATTGGAATTGCGCTTTCAGGGGTAACATATATTTTAGATGAACCAACTCAAGGTCTTCATGCGAAAAATATAAGCGATTTGCTTCACACTCTCGCGAGTCTTTGTAAGCTTGATAACACAGTGATCGTCATTGAACATGACCGCGCGATTATTTCCGCGGCGGATTATATTATTGACATGGGGCCAGGAGCAGGCGAGAATGGAGGGCGCGTTCTCTATGCGGGGGATCAGTCCGGATTTCAAAATGCGAATACTGATGGGGAGACAGCGCGCCATATGCGAAATTATAAAAAATCGCGCGCGCATATAAAACGCCGCGCCGGAAACGGAAAACATATTATAATTAAAGGCGCGTCCGAACATAATTTAAAATTTATTGACGCATCGTTTCCTTTGGGGATGCTTGTCGGGGTGACGGGCGTCTCTGGTAGCGGAAAATCAACACTTGTGCACGATATTTTGGCGCGGGCGCTGTCGCAGAAATTACATCGCGCAAAACACCCGCCTGGGGCGCATCGAGAAATTTCCGGTATAGAATTTATTGATAAAGTGATTACGGTTGATCAATCCCCAATCGGGAGAACGCCGAGATCAAACCCCGCGACATTTATCGGAGCGTTTATGTATATCCGCGATTTTTTCGCGACGCTTCCGGAGTCAAAAAAGCGGAAATACGGAAAAGGATATTTCAGTTTTAACGTTCCAGGCGGCAGGTGCGAAACATGCGCCGGAAACGGAGAGGTGCGGATTGAAATGTATTTTCTTCCTTGTATGTACACGCCCTGCGGCGAGTGCGGAGGAAGCCGGTATTCGCGAGATGCGCTTTATATAAAGTGGAAAATGAAAACTATAGCCGACATTTTAGCCATGACTGTAACTGAAGCTCTAAATTTTTTAGGAGACGACATTCCACAGATTGTAAAATATCTTAGAACCTTGGGAGAAGTGGGGCTTGGGTATCTGAAATTAGGCCAGAGTGCGACAACGCTTTCTGGCGGAGAGGCGCAGAGAGTGAAATTAGCCGTAGAGCTCGCGCGCCCAGGAACAGGAAGAACGCTTTACATTTTGGACGAGCCCACAATCGGTCTACATTTTGTTGACATAAAGCATCTCATGGACATTTTGCACGCGCTCGTTCTCAAAGGCAACACTGTTATTATTATTGAACACAACATAGATGTGATTGCCGAGTGCGACTGGCTTCTTGACCTTGGTCCTGATGGGGGAGAGAACGGCGGGAGAGTTGTAGCTTTCGGAACCCCGGATGACGTTTCTAAAACTCGCGGGAGTTACACCGGGCAATTTTTACGGGAATTATTTTTGAGGACATGAACCACTATCGCATAGCCCAGTCAAAATTCAAAATCGCTGTCCGTATAGTAAAAATTTTGCGATATGTTCCCTGCATTCGCATGATCGCCGTATGCAATTCGCTTTCCTATAATCGCGCGCATGAGGGAAGCGATATTGATCTTTTTATTATCGCGAAAAATGGGAGAATATGGACTGCGCGATTTTTTACTCTTCTGTTTTTGGAATTTATCGGCGCTCGTCCGCTTGTGTGCGCCAGTTTTTTTCTCGCCGAGGATTCGCTCTGCATTGAACCGTACAAAATTTCCGTGAATGATCCGTATTTGGAATTTTGGATTCGCATGATAAAACCGCTCTACAACGAGACTCAAGTGTATGAACGCTTTATAAGCGCGAATAGCTGGGCGTTTTCTGAAACGCTGTTTGCGCGTTATATTCCAAATTACAAAAGGCGCGTGAAACCAGTATTTCTGAAACTATTTTTATCTCTGTTTACCACATGGATTCCGGAAACGTTTTATAAACGTTTGCAAATGGCTCTTCTTTTTCCCATTATTAAACGCCTTGCTTTATGCTTTGACTCTCGCGTCGTTATCTCCGATCGCATCATTAAAATGCACACGAACGACAGAAGATTGGAATTCAAATCCCGATGATTAAACAAAAACAAATAGCAGGTTACGGATTATATCTACTTCTCATTCTCCTTCCTTTTCAAACACGCTACTTTCTAGTAGAGCGTTCAATTGGCGGAGCATTTTTTGAGTACGGAAGTTTTACAGTGTATGCGACGGAGATTTTATTGTGGTTTTTAGTTCTCTATGAGATATTTTGGTTTCTCTTTCGCAAACGTTATAAAAATATACCGCCTGATGAACGAGTACATCGTCTGATTCTCAAATTTTTTCAGGAGCGTCCGATTATAGCGTGGTCTCTAATTTTTTTAAGTTACGCCGCGCTTTCAGCTCTTTGGTCTGTCAATCGCGAGCAGACGCTATTTTACATTATTCGTTTAACAGAAGCGCTACTTGTTTTGTGGCTTATTACATTATCTCGCGAAAAAAAACGCTCCATGCTTTTAACTTTTGTTATAGGCGTTGCTTTGCAAAGTGCGTTTGGCATCTATCAATTTTTTACACAAATAGTTTCCGGGAGTTCAATTTTAGGCATTGCCACACAGATTCCTGACACGCGCGGAGTTGCGGTTGTTGAAACAGAACTGCGGCGGTATTTGCGCGCTTATGGCGGACTGCCGCATCCAAATATCCTCGGCGGATGGATTGTTGCAGGATTAATCGCCCTCGTCGCGCTTATTTATGACAGCGCAATCCGCGCCGGCGCATTTTCGCGCTCGCGCCTTGTTCTGCCGTTTTTATTAGTATACTCTCTTTTGTTTACAGCGCTTATTCTTACATTTTCTCGTTCTGCCGGAGCGGCGTTTGTTCTTGGCATAGGCGTGTTTTTTGCATATGGCGTTTTTCATAAGAAAACGCGCTATCGCGGGTTAGAATTGCTTTGCCTGACCGCGATACTTTCTATTTTTTTTGGAATTTTATTAAAAGAGCCGCTTACCGAACGGGGGACAGGGCTTGTTTTTAATCGCAACTCCGGGCGGCTTGAGCAGAAATCATCATGGGAGCGCAGTCAGGGATTGCGTGACGCATGGATTTTGTATAAAAAAAATCCGCTTTTGGGAAGCGGTTTGGGAACATATACGACGGCGCTTGCTCGCCTATATCCGGAACGTCCTGTATATGAAGTTCAACCAGCGCATTCGGTGCCAGTTTTAATTTCAGTGGAACTTGGCATTGTTGGCGCATTCTTTGCGTTTTTATCTTTCTATCACATCGTGGCATATCTTTTGCGCCGACGGAAAATTTTGGGGATTGTTTTATTTTGTGCCTTTTTTGCTTTCAGTTTATTTGATCACTATCTGTGGACATTATATTCAGGAGTTCTGCTTATTGGAGTTTGTTTCGGTTTTGGGATTGTGTCGGATGACGAGTAGTAGAGGACGATCACCTCACAGCCTTGACTATCGCTTTGAACACAGGCTTTTGTTTTTCCGCCAACTCTGCAAGTATTTTACGATTTAAGACAATATTTTTTTTCTTCAGTCCGGCGATGAGTTTTCCGTATGTTGTTCCGTTTTCGCGCGCGGCGGCGTTGATTTTAATATTCCAGAGCGACCGAAAATCGCGTTTTTTAAGCCTTCTCCCCCGATACGCGTGCGCTCCAGCTCTTGTTGTCGCTTCTTTTGCGATTTTGATGCGCGTTCTGCGCCCCAAGTACATACCCTTTGCTTTTTCAAGGATATTTTTTCGGTGCTTTACATGCATTGTTCCGCGTTTGACCCGAGGCATAAATTAATTGAGTTTAAAATTTTTATTTTAAGACAGAACCCAGCGCATTTTTTTTGGCATAGACGCCATTCTTCGCTTGGCCCGCGCGGTTTTTCCGCTTTCTTTTGGTTTATTAAAATGATTCTGTCCGGCGCGTTTCCTTAGGATTTTTTTATTTTTCGTAATGATGATGCGCTTTACAGCGGCTTTCCAAGTTTTAGACATAAGTTTAGTTTCCTGGTTGTATAATTGCTGTAATGCGTTTTCCTTTTTTTAATGGCGGCTGGACGATTGTCACTTTTCCAAGCCCTGCAACAAATGCTCCCAGTTGGTCAAACGCTCTTCGCACATGGATTCCTTCGCGCCCCTGCAGGATCATCTCCAGTTGTGCCTTATCTCCTTCTTCAAGAAATTTTTTCGTTTGTTTTAATCGCGTTTCAAAATCGTGCGCACCCATATTAAGGGCGAGCCGCACTCCCTTGATGATAGTTTTTTTCGCCTTGCTTTTTTGGCGTTTTTTTTCAAGATCGTATTTAAATTTGCCGTGATCCAAGATTTTTACAACCGGAGGATTATCTATCGGGGAAACCTCTATAAGATCAAGCCCGCGCGTCTGTGCTCGCTCTAGAGCTTCATAAAGCGGAACAACACCAACAAAATCGTTCTCTGGATCAATGAGTTTAACTTTTTCTGCGCGAATTTGCGCATTGATCCGGAAGTATTTTACAACAACCGGCCTTTTTTTGTGAACATGTCGTCTGCCCATTTGGTGGAGATGAGGGGTAGTACGCCCCTGTATGCATAAAGAGCGCTAATTCGTTTACAAACATAGATCGTTTTGGCGTGTTCCCTAAAAAGTGAATAAACGATCAAAATTTTTTTAGGCAAGCCCGAAAGGGATTCGGAAAAAAGCGTCGGGCGCGTTTTTTTCTACACTCAAACCCTTGTATTGCACCGAGATCAATAGTCGTTGAGTAGAGCATGATCGCGATGGCTCCCGCCTTATTCAGACAGAAGCTAATGCAGGAACGAACTGTGTGAATCGTTCAGCGATTCTTGCAAGAACGGTTCCTGCAGTGTCAGTGTTGACGTTTAATATGTGTTTCAGATTTTTTATTATGGAAGACGGCTGAACCCGTCTCCAGTTTGTAGAATAAAACGCAATCTTAACGCATCAAATTAAGAACATCCCCATAAAATCGCATAAGCGTCAGCATATCCGATAAAATAGCTCTTGTCAAGGCAAAAACGTAAGAGTACTATAGAAAATATATATGACATTCTCTACTCTTCTTGCCACAATTAAAAAGAATAAACTGAAGGTTGACGCAGAACTCTTAGAACTCGCCTATGGTTTTGCAAAAGAGGCGCATCATGGGCAGATTCGTTTGAGTGGCGAACCGTATATTACCCACTCGCTTGTAACCGCAAATACGCTTGCGGGTCTTCGTATGGATGAGCCGACAATTCTGGCAGGCCTTTTGCACGATGTTCCGGAAGATACGCCTCGTACTCTAAACGACATCAGAGAAAATTTCGGAGAAGAGGTCGCAATGCTTGTTGAGGGAATTACAAAACTTGGTAAGTTAAAATATCGCGGAATTGATCGTTATATTGAAAATTTGCGGAAGATGTTCGTTGCCATGTCAAGCGATATACGAACAATTATTATCAAATTTGCTGATCGGCTTCATAACCTTGAAACGCTTTCCGCGCTTCCACAGCGCAAACAAATTCGCATTGCGCAGGAAACTCTTGAAATCTACGCGCCAATCGCGCATCGGCTCGGGATTGGCGTTTTGCGCACAGCGCTTGAAGATGCGGCTTTTAAGTATGTGTTTCCAAAAGAGTATGAGCGGGTAACCTCTCTCATTGAAGTCCGCAGTAAACAATATACAGAATCTCTCGCGCGAGTGAAAGAGAGGCTAATGGAAGCACTTCGCAGAAATAATATTCACGTGGTTGATTGCCACGGGAGAAACAAAGGGCTCTATAGTTTGTACAAAAAATTGCTTTATCACAATAATGACATCAGCCAGATTTATGATCTTATCGCGTTGCGGGTTGTTGTGCCGACAATTTCTGACTGCTATGCGGCGCTTGGCATTGCGCATTCATTATTAAAGCCGTTGAAGGGGCGCATTAAGGATTATATTGCTCAACCAAAACCGAACCAGTATCGTTCGCTTCACACAACTGTGTTTTGCGATCTTGGCGAGATTGTTGAAATTCAAATCCGTACAAGCGAGATGCATGAAGAGGCGGAATACGGCATTGCGGCGCACTGGCAGTACAGTACTATTGGTTCTAATAGAAACATTCCAGCTGAATTTGCCGATTGGATTGAAGAACTTGCGAAGTGGCACAAGCACAAAAGCGATACCAAGGAGTATTTGAAATCATTGAAACTAGAGGTGTTTCAGAATCGCATTTTTGTTTTTACTCCCGACGGCGATGTGATAGAACTTCCTGACGGTTCAACGCCGATTGATTTTGCCTATCATATTCACACAGATATCGGCAATAAGGCCGTTGGCGCGAAAATTAATGACGAGATGGCGCCATTGGATGTTGAATTAAAAAGCGGCGATCTTGTTGAGATTATCACCGACAAAAATCGCAAAGGGCCAAATTACGACTGGCTGAAATTCGTTAAAACAAGAAGCGCGCGCGGGAAAATTCGCCAATACGCAAAGCCCCATCTTTGGCAACGTTTAACCCCATGGCCGCTTAGAAAGTAGCTTCTTTTACGAGCACCCCAAAGACGCTCCGCAGTTTAGACACCGATAACAACTGCCGGAACGGATGGTGATGTGTCCGCACTCGCTACACGCCGGCGCGTCTCCCATGAGTGTTGAATTAAAAGCAGAGAGCTGATCTCCTCCGCTCAATTCATCTGCCGCGGTGTGTTTAGGTGGCACATGGACAAAATCTGTGCGGTTCAAGTATTCCATTCCGAGCACGCGGAAAATGAAATCAATAATAGAGGTTGCGGTTTTGATGTTCGGATGATCGGTTACTCCGTTCGGTTCAAAGCGCGTAAACGTGAATTTGTCAACGAATTTTTTTAACGGCACTCCGTACTGCAAGCCTATTGATACAGCAATCGCGAAACAGTTGAAAAGATTGCGGAATGCGGACCCCTCTTTATGCATTGAGATAAATATCTCTCCAAGAGTTTCGTCTTCGTACTGGCCGGTTGAAAGAAATATTTTATGCCCCGCCACATTGGACTCAATGGTAATGCCTTTCCGTCGCTGTGGCAGTTCTCGCTTTGTGCCGCGTTCAATAAACGAGAGTTGTGTCGGTGGTTTTTCTATAAGCAGAGTAGGCGTTTTTTCTTCTTTCTGCTTGGTTGAAAGCGGCTGGGAAAGCTTACTTCCGTCGCGATACAAAGCTACGGCTTTTAGCCCCAACCTCCACGATTCAAGATAAACTTTTTCAATGTCTTCCACGCTCGCACTCCCTGGCATATTGATTGTTTTTGATATGGAGCCGGAAATGAACGGTTGTGTTACCGCAAGCATTTTTACATGCCCCATCGGGTCAATGAATCTTACGCCGTTTCCGCAAATGTTTGCGCAATCAAAAATTTTAAGGTGCTCACTTTTTAAGTGAGGCGCGCCTTCAATAGTGTGATGTCCGCAGATTATATTGTTTGCGTTTCTCTGCTCCTCTTCTGTGAACCCTAAAGCGTCCAAAAAATTGCTGTTTGAATCATTGAGCGCGAGCACATTATCGCGAAGCGTGTATTTTGTGAAAGCGTAGTGCAATTGAAATACACGCTGGAGTTCATGTTCAATTTTTTCAAGCGTCTCTTTAGTTAACCCCTTTTTAAAAAGCGTTTCACGGTTGATCGTGCTTTGATTGTCAAGCGAATTGCATCCGACAACATAGGTTATAATGTCTGAAATTTGATTTTCGCTGTATCCAAGCGTGAGAAGCGCCGGTTTTATTGATTGGTTTGGCATTTTCCAATATCCTCCTCCGGCGAGTTTTTTGAACTTCACGAGCGCAAAATCGGGCTCAACTCCGGTAGTGTCGCAATCCATAAGAAGGCCTATTGTTCCTGTCGGCGCGATCACGGTTGTTTGGGCGTTCCTAAATCCGTATTCTTCTCCCAAGCGGAGCGCTTTATCCCAGGAAGAGCGCGCGGCAGAAAGAAGATCAGCCGGACAGAATTCTGGGTTCAAAGGAATGGGTTTAATCTCCAGCCCTTCATAAGCTCCGAATTGAGCTTCAGCCTCTTTATCAACCGGAACTCCATATGCCGCCCTTTTATGATTTCGTATCACGCGCAACATGAATTCTTTGTTGTTTTCGTATTCTGGAAACGCGCCGATGTGCGAGGCAAGTTCGGCGGAAGTCGCATATGATTCTCCTGTTAAAATCGCAGTAAGAGAGGCTGTGATTGATCTGGCTTTCTCGCTGTCGTATGGAATGCCGGAAACCATAAGCATGGTGCCGAGGTTTGCGTATCCAAGCCCGAGAGTGCGGAAGTCGTAGGATTTTTGCGCAATTGCCTTAGATGGGAACTGCGCCATCAAAACCGAAATTTCAAGGACAATGGTCCAAAGCCGGATTGCGTGGCGGTAAGCGGGAATATCAAAGACACTAGTTTTTTGATCAAAGAAGCGCATGAGATTGAGCGATGCGAGATTGCATGCAGTGTCATCTAAAAACATATACTCGCTACATGGATTTGAAGCGCGAATCGGCCCTGCGGCAGGGCACGTGTGCCAATCATTAATTGTTCCGTTATATTGAATTCCAGGGTCGGCTGATGCCCACGCTGATTCTGCGATTTTTTTCCAGAGATGTTTTGCCTGAACTGTTCTAAAGACCGCTCCGTCGGTTCGTTGCGTAAGATTCCATTCTTTATCATCCAAAACCGCGCGCATAAATTCGTGCGGGATGCGCACAGAATTGTTTGAATTTTGCCCTGCAACTGTTTGATAGGCCTCTCCTTCGTAGTCCGATGAATATCCAGCGAGAACCAGTGCCCGCACCTTTTTTTCCTCATTTGCTTTCCATGTAATAAACTGCTCCACTTCTGGGTGGTCAATGTCTAAACACACCATTTTTGCCGCGCGACGCGTTGTGCCGCCAGATTTTATTGCGCCGGCCGCTGTATCTCCGATTTTCAAAAATGTCATAAGTCCGCTTGATGTTCCGCCGCCGGACAATGGTTCGCCGCGTCCGCGTATATTTGAAAAATTTGTCCCGGTTCCGGAGCCGTACTTAAAAATTCGCGCTTCTCTTACCCAAAGATCCATTATACCTCCTTTATTTACGAGATCATCTTTTATACTTTGAATAAAGCAGGCATGCGGTTGCGGATGCGTGTATGCGTCTGCAGAACGCGTTAGTTCTTCACTGTCAGGATCAACATAATAGTGCCCTTGCGGTTCGCCTGTAATGCCGTAAGCCAAAGCCAAACCGGTATTAAACCACTGCGGCGTGTTTGGCGCTCCGATTTGAGATACAAGCATGTAAGTCAGCTCGTCTTCAAAAATTTCCGCGTCTTTTGTTGTTTTGAAATATCCGTAGCGCTCCCCCCAATAACGCCAACAAGCGGTCATCCTCCGTATTACCTGTTTTGCGCTTTTTTCAGGCCCGGTTTTTGGTGAACCGTCTTTGTTGAACACTTGCATTCCGTTATCATCAAGCTCTGGAACGCCGGCTTTTCTAAAATATTTTGATATCATTATGTCGGAGGCAACTGGCGAAAAGTGTTTCGGGACCTCGGCATTTTTCATTTCCAACACAACTGATCCGTCCGTGTTTGTGATTTTACAGTTCCGCTCTTCCCATTCCACCGTATCAAACGGATGCTCGCCTTCTTTTGTGTAGAAACGAGTAATCGCGAGCCCGCCATCGCGTTTTTTTGGCTCAATTTTTTCAAAAAATCCTGATTCCTCAAAAATACGCTTGATTTGCTCTTCAATATAATCACGCTTGCCGTTTAATCTCCAGCGCGGAGGAATTGACAGCTTATAATTTCCGAGATTGAGGGTTTGTGCGGGCATATAAAAATTTTTAATTATGATTTTTTATTTTTCCAATTTTTGCGCCTCGCGCGCGAAGTCGTCCGGATCTTTAAAGTCGCGGTATACAGAGGCAAAACGAACATAGGCAACTGTGTCAAAATCCTTCAGATGTTTCATTACAATCTCTCCAATATCAGAGGATTTAATATGATCATCAATCGCCGCAATTTGAATATCCCGTTCAATATCACTTGTGAGTTTTTTGAACATTTCAGCCGAGTATTCACGTTTCACAAGCGATCGTTTGATACCTTCCAGAAGTTTTTCTTTGGAGTATAGTTCTTCTTTTAGAGCGCGTTTTATAACCGTAAGATCAAGAATTTCTGTTTCTTCCACAGTTGAGAACCGAAATTTGCAGGCAATGCATTCCCGCCGTCGTCTGATTGAGGTATTTTGGGCAGTAGTCCGGGATTCAATGACTCGTGTGTCGTTATCGCACAACGTACAAACCATATTTTTACTATATCTAGTGTTAAGTGATATTATTTTACCCCTACCTATGTATAAATGTCAAATCCGCTTATTACAGCGGATTTAGGTAGTGAACAATTTTTGTGTGTGGACAATTACGGTTTTTTCCAGCTTGCGTATTTGCATTCCGGATACTTATTGCAACCATAAAACGTTTTTCCTTTTCTGCTCCGTTTAATAACAATCTCGCCAGTTTCGCATTCAGGGCAATGCATATTCAGTTTGTGTTCAATGCGTTCTGTATGTTTACAATCAGGATAATTTGGACAACCGAAAAATTGGCCAAAACGTCCGTCTTTGCGAATCATTGCAACTTTGCAGTTCGGGCAGATCGGAGCAGGCGTCGCGTTGTTTTCTATAGCTCCATGAGTATCGGCAATAGCCTCGGTGTAGGCGCATTCAGGAAACCCCGGACAACCGAGAAATTTTCCAAATTTTCCCATTCGTATGATAAGGTTGTGTTTTTTGCACGATGGGCACACAGTGTCGGTTTTTGTTTCTAGAAGTTCTTTGTTATCAATTTCTTCATATTTTATCTTCAGCTGTTTTGCAAAAGGGCCGTAAAAATCGGAAACTACTGATGTCCAGGGAACGTGCTTTTCAGCGATTGCGTCCAAGTTTTCCTCCATTTCAGCGGTAAAATTATAATCCACAATGTTCGGAAAATGTTTTTCCAATAGATTATTCACCAATTCTCCCATTTCAGTCGGGCAAAAACGTTTTTCTTCGTCTCGCTCTACGTATCGGCGATTAACAACTGTTTCAATGGTCGGCGCATACGTTGACGGACGCCCAATACCGCGTTTCTCCAATTCTTTTACAAGAGATGCGTCGTTGTAGCGTGGCGGTGGTTCTGTAAAATGTTGTTTTGGCTCCACATTTGAGAGATTAATCGGTTCTTGTTTTGACACTTTCGGCAGTTCTACTTCCTCCACTTTTGCCGGATATATTTTGAGAAATCCATCAAAGACAATGCGATTTCCAGTTGCACGAAAGAGAGCAGAGCCTTCGTTTCCTATAATATCAATCGCAGTGCTTTTCATAATTGCCGAGGGCATTAAACTCCCAAGCGCCCTTTGCCAAATTAAAGTGTAGAGCCTGTATTGGCGCGGATCTAAATGTTCTTTTATTGCATCCGGTTCAAGAGCAATGTCTGTTGGACGTATGGCTTCATGGGCTTCTTGCGCTCCTTTTGCTTTATTTTTAAAGACGCGGGGTTTTGTAAAGGAATAAGAGTTTCCAAAACGTTCTTCTAGATAGTTTTTTGCCTGAACAATAAATTTGTTCGCCAATGTTGTGGAGTCTGTGCGCATATATGTGATGAGCCCTGTCGCGCCTCTATGGTTTCCAAGATGCACTCCTTCATAAAGTTGTTGGGCAAGCATCATAGTCTGTTTGGAGCTGAACCCCAAACGGTTATGAGCATCTTGCTGAAGAGTTGAGGTTCGGTATGGCGGAAGCGGATTTTTTCGCACCTCTCGTTCCGATACATCATGCACCTTGTAGCTTAATTTTTTTAGCTCTTCTGTTATCTCGTCTGCCTTTTCTTTTTTTGATATATCAAATTTTTCCAGTTTTTTACTTTGGTATTCAATTAACGATGCTGGAAATTCCGTCGCGTTTTCAGAGTTAATTTTTGCAAATAATCCTGTAATCGTCCAATATTCTTGTTGTTTGAACGCGCGAATTTCACGCTCTCGTTCAACAATTAATCGCACCGCAACGGACTGCACTCTTCCGGCGGAGAGCCCTCTCGCAACCTTTTTCCATAATAAAGGCGAAAGTTTGTATCCGACAATACGATCAAGGATTCTGCGGGCTTGCTGGGCATCAACAAGATCGTGGTTTATTTCTCGCGGATTTTCTATTGCTTCAAGAATCGCATCTTTCGTGATCTCGTGAAAAATAATTCTTTTCTCGTTTCCTTTTATTTTCAAAAGTTCTGATATATGCCATGCGATTGCCTCGCCCTCGCGATCTCCGTCAGTCGCGAAGTAAATAGTGTCGGCTTTTTTCGCCTTTTCAATGAGTTTCTGAACATGCTCTTTAGCCTTTTTAGGAACAAGGTATGTTGGGGCGAAATCATGGTCAACGTCAATACCAAGACGTGTTTTTGGCAGATCGCGCACATGTCCAAAACTTGATTCAACAGAATAGCCTGATGGAAGAAAATGCGCGATTGTTTTTGCTTTTGTCGGAGATTCAACAATAAGGAGTTTTTTCATGGAATTTTTTTAATGACCCCAGAAGATAAAGTGAACCAGTTGCGACGATTAAGTCCTTTTGGCGCGCGTTTCGCATTGCATCTTTGAGAGCGTCTTCGGGATCAAGATATAGCAAAGGTGAGAGTTTTTTACATTTTTTTATATACAGATACATGGCTTTCATGTCTGCAACCTTTCGTTCGCGTACAGTATGGCGGGTTAGATATATTTTGTCAAAACATGGGAAAAGAAGAGAAAGCATGGCGCGCCAGTCTTTAGTTCCGGTTGCGGCAAAAATCAAAAATTTTCTGTCAGTCCTTTTAAAAAATGGCTCTAGCGCATCAATAAGATACCTCATCTTGTCTTTATTGTGAGCGCCGTCAAGAATTATAGTTGGATTCTCGGCAATAATTTCAAAGCGTCCGGGAAGCGGAGTATATTGTCTGATGCCTTGTTCAATGATTGCATTGTTAATTTTTAACAATTTTGCCGTAAAACTGGCGATAGCGAAGTTCTCATCGGGCCGGCCTTTTTTTGGCATAGGCGTTTGGTACAAAACTGCTTTCTTTTTATCCGCCTCTTGTTTTATCAGAGATAGCGCTTTTCCTTTTATATATGGTCCTACTACCACTACCCCTCTCGGTTTTATGATTCCTGCTTTTTCATAGGCGATGTCAGTTAAGCGCGGGCCGATTAAATGAGCATGATCATCGCCGATCGTAGTGATGAGAGACAAGTCGGATGTTTTAATGATGTTTGTTGAATCATATCTTCCTCCGCAACCAACTTCAATAATTGTCCAATGAGCGCGTATTTTTTTAAAATACAATAGTCCAAGTACAAACAAAATGTCAAAATATGAAGGCAGTCCGTATGGGCTTTCAGTAATAGATTTTACAAGCTCGGGCTTTAGTCCTTGCGCAAGGCTTTCAAAAGCATGAGGCGGAATTATTTCTGTTGATACGGCGTTTTTATGAATATCCGGCTTTGAGACGCGTATCCGTTCGTATACATCACCGACATGCGGAGAATTGTAAAAACCGACAGTATAACCGGCATGCGCGAGTATGCTCTGAAGGAGAGCGCCGACCGTTCCTTTTCCGCTTGTTCCTGTGATGTGAATAATTTTTGTTTTTCGCAGAAATTTTGAAATTTCAGATTTTTCTTGCAAGAGCCATTGCGCGCGTTTCAGAAAATACGACGGATTTCGTTCTCTAAGAGAAAGCATATAGTCTGCGTTTGGAAGGTTTGAAAGCGATTCAAGGAATAATGGCGCATTCATAGGCATATATACTGCCCGCCGCCTACGTTTTCTATGCGTCCTGCAAGCTCCATCATAGTTAAAGCGGCATTTACCTCGCGCGGGGCATGAGCGGTTTTTTTGATGATATCGTCAATATGAATCGGCATATCAAGAGACAGAACATCGTATATTTTTTGTTCAAGAGATGAATGCGCAGACGGTTCTTTATTTATAAAAACAGTTTTTTCTGCTTGTTTAGGCATTAGAGCAATGCCGTATTCTTCCAAAATATCCTCGGCTCGTCTGATAATTTTTGCTCCTTCTTTAATAAGAGTATTTGTTCCTTCTGATTGAGGACTATAGATGTTTCCTGGAATCGCGAATACGTCTCGGTTTTGATGAAGAGCGCGGTATGCTGTGATAAGCGAGCCGCTTTTTAAGTTTGCCTCAACAACAAGCGTAGCTTGCGCAAGTCCGGAAATAATGCGGTTCCGTCGCGGAAAATGATACCGTTCCGGAGGAATCCCAGGCGGAAATTCAGAGAGCAGAGTTCCGTTATGCTCAAGAATTTCCTGAACAATTTTTGTGTTCATACTTGGATATATGCGATCCAAACCGTTGGCAAGCACTGCAACAGTTGGTTTCCTTGCTTTGAGAGCCGCAAGGTGCGCGTAACTATCAATACCAATCGCAAGGCCGCTTACAATTACAATATCATGAAGCGCAATCGTTTCAATAATATCTTCTGTAACTCGCTTGCCGTAATGCGTGCATTTTCGCGAGCCAACAACAGCAAGACGAGGATGACGTTCAAACTCAAGAGTTCCTTTATAATATAGCACCGGCGGGGGTTCCGCGATTTGGACTAAAAGTTCAGGGTATTGAGTTTTTGGTGTTTCATTATTTATAAGCGCCGGATGCGCCATGATTTCTATATGATGTTTTTGCAGATCGTTCCAAGCTTTTTCAGGATTGATTTTTCCGCGCTCCTCGTTTAATTTTTCTCCAGTTTGAGGCTGTAAACCAGTGAATGACAATTCACTAAACGGAGCTTCCCACAGACGTTTGGCGTCGTATTCAAAACGTTCCATAAGCGTAAATAGCGTTTTTGGGGTGAGCGTGGTTATGTGATTTAAGGCGTTTAGGAAGAAAATTTGTGTGTCCATGTGTATTTTAAGTAGATTACAGTATAGAAATTTTTCGGAAGAATGCAACAGTAAAAATAATAAAAAACCCTCTGTCTCTTGTCCGGCTTAGTCAAGCTACTTGGATGGAATTAAGGAGGGATATCCCATACTTTCGCGCTAAGACGGACAAGAGGCCGAGAGTTTTTTGAAGGTAACTTTGAAGGTAACGGCTTATAGTAGCTGAATCTAGCAGAAAGTCAAGTGTTATGATAGAGTAAGAGTTATGGAAATTCTAAATAAACACAGCGCTCGTTTATACCAAATCATTAAGCGTTTGAACGCAGGTATTGCGCTAACCGGCGCAGAGGTTAAATCTTGTAAAGCGGGCCGAGTTAATTTTGTCGGCGCTTATTGCAGTTTAAGCGCGGACGGAGCGCATATGATGCTGAAAAATTTTTATATCGCCCCTTATGCGCCTGCAAAACGTGAACAAAGGGCATATAATCCGTATCAGGAACGTGTTTTGCTTCTCACTAAACAGGAACTTAGCTTTGTTTTCGGTAAACTTAAAGAAAGAGGGATCACAATTATTCCGTTGCGGCTCTATACTAATCGGCGTCTGGTGAAATGCGAAATCGGCATTGCTCGCGGAATGAAAAAGTACGACAAACGGGAGAAATTGAGAAAGGAGGAGTTTGCGCGGAGGAAACAGCGGCTCGTATCGCGCTGATTTAGACTTGATTAAAAAATATGAGCAAATCATTTACTATCCACGATTTGCCTGTGGAAGAGCGTCCTCGCGAACGGTTAGTTAAATTTGGCGAGCAGGCGCTTTCGGTTCAGGAATTATTACAGCTTATTTTAGGACGCGGCATTGCGGGCGAATCAGTCGCTGTTACAGCGCAAAAATTATTAACGCAATTCGGTAATTTGCAAAAGTTATCAGATGCGAGCATTGAAGAATTATCCCTAACTAAAGGCATCGGGCCTGCCAAAGCCGCACAGATAAAAGCCGTATTTGAAATTGGTCGTCGGTTTTCCACCCAAACCGTTCCATATAAGAGCAAAGAACTAACCGACCCCGAGAAAGTATACCGGCTGATCAAGAGCAGACTCAAAGATTACGCGCGAGAACATTTTTACATCATTCCGCTGAACAGCAGAAACTACTCAATTGCCGAAGTGTCAGTCGGTTCGCTTAACGCAAGTATTGTTCACCCGCGCGAAGTGTTTGCCGAAGCAGTCAAAAATAAAGCGGCGTCAGTTATATTTGCCCACAATCATCCTTCTGGCGACCCGGAGCCGTCGGAAGAGGATCTGGTGATTACAAAAAGATTAGTAGAAGCTGGCAAGATTATGGATATTGAAGTTCTGGATCACGTGATTGTTGCGAAAGACGCATTTTTCAGTTTTAAGAATAAGGGGTTACTCTAAAACTGTGGCAAAAAATAATTCACAAAACTTATGAAAACTATTCTAAACATACTCAAAGATACAAATTACAGCTTTTCGCTTTTTGATCAGTCGCTTGTTAATGAATTGGAACAGAAAATAACAATCAAAGACGGCAAGCCGTATGTTGTTTGCGTTATCCGCGGCAAAGAAATTATTCTGAAACCAGAGGAAGTTGTGCGTCAATTATACGCAATGAAATTGCTGGAGCAATACGGCTACCAAAAGCAAAGAATCAAATTTGAGCACCCAATCCATTTTGGCCGCGAGGTGAAATCTGCCGATATAGTTATTTTTGATAAAGACCGTCCGACTGTTGAATACATTATCGTTGAAATTAAAAAGCCAAAACTCCAAGACGGAAAAAACCAGCTCCGCTCTTACACTAACGCGACCGGCGCGCCGATCGCCGTCTGGACCAACGGCGGACAAATCTCGCACTACAACCGCAAAGACCCGAATTATTTTGAGGATATTACCGACATTCCAAAAGCCGATCAGACGCTTGAAGATATTTTGAAAGAAAGATTTACCCTTAAAGATTTAATCATCAAGGATAAGATTCCAAATGAGGGCAAATCGCTTAAAACCATTATTCAGGAAATGGAAGACGAAGTTCTGGCAAATGCCGGCGTTGATGTTTTTGAAGAAGTATTTAAACTAATTTTTACCAAACTTTACGATGAACATAAAAGCCGGAGAGACAAAGAAATTATCAACTATTTTCTTAAAAAGGAAAAATTTCCGATGATTGTGGCGGACAAACCGGCGGTTGGTTATCTTGAAAAGGAAAAAGATCCTTTTGAACAGTTAAAAGAAAAGATTAAACAAGTTGACGATTCAAATTTTAGAGTTTTGGAATTTAGAAATACCGGACAATCAGAAGGCGGCTTAAAAAATAAAATTCAAAATCTTTTTGACGAAGCCAAAGCTAAGTGGCCCGGTGTGTTTGACGACGCAAACCAAATTCAGCTTTCACCTTCGCATCTTTCAATCTGCATTGCCGGCTTACAGGACATAAAGCTTTTTAATTCCAACCTGCAGATTGTAGACGAAGCGTTTGAATATCTAATCGGCAAATCAGCCAAAGGCGAAAAGGGTCAATACTTCACGCCCCGCCATGTGATTGATATGTGCGTCAAAATGCTTAATCCAAAAGCCGGCGAATATATGATAGACACTGCCGCGGGCTCCTGCGGATTTACCGTCCATACGATTTTTTACCTTACCGGCCACCTTTTTCAAAACATGGAAATTTCCGAAGAAGAAAAAGAAACTGTGCTTAAAGTTTTTGGCATTGATTTTGACGAAAAAGTCGTGCGCGTAGCCCGTACTCTAAACTTAATCGCCGGCGACGGAAACACCAATGTTTTACATTTGAATAACCTTGATTACGATCGCTGGAATGAAGTCATAAACAATCGCGACTGGCTTACCGCCTATGGCGGAGGGTTAAAACGGCTTGAGACATTGCGCAAAGACCACGCTTCATATAAAGAATTTAATTTTGATATTCTCATGGCAAATCCGCCATTTGCCGGCGACATCAAAGAACCACGGATAATCCACAAATACGATCTTGGCTATAACGACAAGAACAAACCAAAATCCAAAGTTGGGCGGGATATTCTCTTTATTGAAAGAAACTTAAATTTTTTGAAGCCGGGCGGAAGAATGGCGATCGTCCTGCCGCAAGGCAGATTTAACAACACCTCGGATAAAAATATCCGCGAGTATATTTCAGAAAAAGCCAGAATTTTGGCGGTAGTTGGGCTGAATGGAAATACTTTCAAACCGCACACAGGTACAAAAACCAGCGTTTTATTTGTCCAAAAATGGAATAACGATTCGCGAGTCGGTCCGCTTTGCCCCAAAAAAGAAGATTATCCGATTTTCTTCGCGGTATCGGAAAAATCAGGCAAAGACAATTCCGGCGAGTATGTTTTCATCAAAAACGGCAACAATCAGCCGAAACTGGACAAAAACGGTCATCTGATAATTGATCACGATCTCCACAATCACGACAGCGAACTCCCCGACGGCGTTGCGGAAAAGTTTCGCGACTGGGCAAAAAGCGAGAGATTAAGTTTTTGGAGTTAAAAATATGACTAACAATATTCAATCATCGCAAATTATTATTTACCAGACTGAAGACGGTCAGACTAAAATTGATGTCCAGTTTCAGAATGAAATGGTATGGCTTACGCAAAAGCTCATGGCGGAACTCTTTGAAGTGAGTGTGCCAACAATCAATGAACACTTAAAAAATATATTTTTTACGCAAGAACTGGAAGAAAAAATAGTTATTCGGAATTTCCGAATAACTGCAGCCGATGGCAAGGAGTACGACACAAAACACTACAATTTGGATGCCATCATTGCTTTGGGCTACAGGGTAAATTCAAAACGAGCGACTCAATTCCGCATTTGGGCAACGCAACGACTCAAAGAATATATTGTCAAAGGTTTTGTCTTGGATGATGAAAGATTGAAACAGGGCGGGCAAAAAGCGCGATATTTTGACGAGCTTTTACAGCGCATCCGCGATATCCGATCAAGTGAAAGAAACTTTTATCAAAAAGTAACAGATATTTACGCTACCAGTATTGATTATCGCAGAGATGATAACCTCACTAAAGATTTTTTTGCCACAGTTCAAAACAAAATGCACTTTGCCGTGCATGGTCATACTGCGGCGGAAATAATCAACGAACGAGCAGACAGCAAGAAGCCGATGATGGGTTTGACAAATTTCAAAGGAAAATACCTTATTGCTCAAGATGTCAAAATAGCTAAAAATTATTTGACGGAAAGAGAGTTAAAACAGCTGAATTTAATTGTCTCGCTCTTCTTGGACTTTGCCGAATTGCAGGCCACGAACGAAAGACCGATGGAAATGATTGAGTGGGCGCGGAAACTGGACGATTTTTTGAAATTAAGCGAGAAAAAACTGCTTGCCAATGCCGGTAAAATCAGCGCGGAGAAAGCAAGTAAAAAAGCAGATGCGGAATTTGAAAAATATCGCAAGAATAGGGACAAAAAACATATTTCCGATTTTGACAGAGATGTAAAAAATATTTCAAAGTCTATCAAGAAAAAATAATCATGCAATATTCAGTTGTAAATTATAAAACGGTAAAAGAAAATTCTGATTTTAGAATTGATGGGGAATTTTACCACCCCATTATTTTGAATCGATTAAATTTACTTGATCTCAAGCAAAATGATTTATTAGGCAACCTTGCAAAATTTGTCGTTGGTCCATTTGGATCAACAGTTACAGTTGATAAATATGTCGACGAGTCAGAATATAGATATATCAGGAATAAAGATATAAATGATTTTATAATTGGAGACGATGATATTGCCTTGATTTCTAAAAATGTATATGACCCATTGAAACAATTTCATATACAAGAAAATGATCTGCTATTAACAGTCGTCGGAACGCTTGGAAAAGTTGCAATAGCTCAAGCAAAAGACACTCACTCAATTTTTAGTTGCAAAAGTACTCTTTTACGATCAAAAAGATTAAATCCTTATTATTTATTGGCATATTTAAATTCACCAACAGGACAAATTTTTTCGTTACGAGGGAAAAGAGGGGCAATACAAGAAGGATTGAATTTGTCTGATTTGAAAGCGATCAAAGTTTTTATCGCTTCGTCTGAATTTCAAAGTCAAATAGAAAAGTTAGTTAAAAAATTTTTTGGTTTAGTAAATCAATCAAAATTCGTATACTCTCAAGCCGAACACCTGCTTCTTTCCGAACTTGGGCTTTTGGATTGGAAGCCACAGCATAAGCTGGCTTTTGTGAAAAACTTTTCCGATACACAAAAAGCAGAGCGAATTGACGCAGAGTATTTTCAGCCGAAATACGAGGAAATTATTTCTGCGGTGAAAAAATACAAGGGCGGGTTTGTAAAATTAGGAGAAATTGCAAAAACCAAAAGAGGTTCACTGATTTCCGACACTTTATATAACGAGAAAAATGGCACTCCATATATTCGTGGCGCTGATTTTTCAAGCGGATTCTTAAGCGATGATAAACTTGTTTGTATTGATAATTCGTTTAAACCAAGCAATGAAACAAAAGTTAAAAAAGGTGATATTGTTTTTGCTTTGATCGGCACGGTCGGATCAATAGCATTAGTAGATGAAAGTTTTGATGGTGCTTTCATTTCAAATAATTTGGGGAAAATAACAACGCAAAATTATAACTCAACAGTTTTACAGGTTTTATTTCATTCTATTGTAGGTAAATTATATTTTGAAAAAGAACAAACGCAAACTGCTCAGCCAAAAATTTCTGATAAAGATATTCACAAATTTATTTTGCCAAAATTAGAAAACAAAACAGAAAAAGAGATAGAAAAAATGTATTTTGAATCTCAAAAGTCAAAGAAACTATCCAAATCCCTGCTTGAACTTGCCAAGAGCGGCGTGGAAATGGCGATTGAAAAAGACGAAAAGACGGCGGAAAAATGGATTGAAAGTGAAGTAGAGAAATTAAAGACGAAATTATGAATAACAAAACAAGAATAGACCTAAACCCCCAGTTTAAGCGCGCATTGCATACAATGGAAAATACGAGAAAACACGTGTTTGTTACCGGCCGCGCCGGCACCGGAAAGTCAACGCTTCTGCAAGTGTTCCGCAATCAGACAAAAAAACGCGCTGTGGTGCTTGCGCCAACCGGGGTTGCGGCGGTAAATGTGCAAGGGCAGACCATACATTCGTTTTTCGGTTTTAGGCCTGATATTACAGTGTCAGCGATAAAAGACATTTCGGTTTATGGAGAGCGCAAAGCTACGTGCAAGAAATTGGAAACGCTTGTGATAGACGAAGTGTCTATGGTGCGCGCGGATTTGTTTGACTGCGTAGACGAATTTTTGCGGCTTCACGGGCCAAAAAAAGAGCTGGTATTTGGCGGCGTGCAGATTATCTGCATCGGCGATCTGTATCAGCTACCGCCGGTTGTTACATCCAGTGAACGCGCAATTTTTGAAGGGCATTATCCTGGCCCATACTTTTTTAACTCCCGCGCGTTTTCCGCGTTTAAGCCGGAATTTATTGAACTGGAAAAAATTTACCGCCAGAGCGACGAGAATTTTATCACTCTTTTGAATTCAATACGCAACAATTCTGCCGGCGGAGAAGAATTAAAGGCAATCAATAAACGCTACGATCCGTTATTTGAACCGCCAAAACAGCGACGTTACATATATCTCACAACAACGAACAAAGGCGCGGAGGCAATCAACACTAAAGAACTTTCAAAACTAAAGGGGAAATCATATCGCTTCAAAGGACGTATAAACGGCGCATTTGACGCACGCACGCTTCCTACAAACGATGAGCTTGCGCTGAAAATCGGCGCGCAGGTGATGCTCGTAAACAACGATTCGTCCGGACGCTGGGTAAACGGCACTATTGGCGCTATCATAGCAATAAAACAGAACGATGAAGGAGAATATTATTTAACTCTAGAGCTTGCTGATGGCGGTGTTGTGTCGGTGCATCCATACACGTGGGAACTCTACAACTTTCGCTATAACAAAGAGATGGGGACAATGGAGTCCGATACTGTTGGAACGTTTAGGCAGTATCCGGTAATGCTCGCGTGGGCGGTTACCATTCACAAAAGCCAGGGCAAAACGTTTGACCGGGTGATTGTTGACCTTGAACGCGGCACATTTGCGCATGGGCAGTTGTACGTTGCGCTTTCGCGTTGCACCACCCTTGAAGGGCTTGTGTTAAAAAAGCCTGTTAAAAAGTCGCACATCTTAATGGACTGGCGCGTGGTAAAATTTTTAACCGGCTATCAATAAAGCGCAGGACGAGAAATCGCGACGCAGAATTACGCCGCAAACAGTAGGGCAGATGGAATACATGGGTAAAGACCTATCTTGGCGTTGAAGTATATTGCCACTCCCGCCGCGACACGCGCGTCTTTGGACTGCAATATGTACTTGGCTAATATATTTTCTTGACACAATCTCCCTAAATCGCTATATTGTGGGAGAAATCGTGATTAAGCGTTTTTTTTGTTTATGACGGATTCAGTCGTCAATTATTTCAAGCATGCGCTTGAGGAGTTGAAAAAAGTCGCGTGGCCATCGCGCGGCGAAACTCTGCAAAAAACGATGCTTGTTGTTATCATATCGCTTGCGATTGCGGCATATCTTGGGCTTTTGGACTATATGTTTACGCTTGCATTAGAGCGCGTGGTATAAATCATTATGGCAAAACAGATCTCACAAGGAAAGCGGTGGTACGCAATTCATACATACTCCGGATACGAGGATAACGTTGCGCGAACTTTGCGTCAGCGGGTTGAATCTTTTAGCATGCAGGAGAAAATTTTTGATGTGCTCGTACCAAAAGAGACGAAAATCAAAATCAAGCATGGAAAACGCAAAAAGGTGCGTGAGCGGATATTTCCAGGCTATGTGCTTGTTGAGATGTCGGTTACCGACGATTCGTGGTATGTTGTGCGAAATACTCCGAACGTTACAGGTTTTATTGGGACAGGCGTAACTCCTACAGCCCTTTCTGAAGATGAGATTAATGTTATCCAAAAACGCATTGGATTAAACGAACCGAAGTTTAAGATTGATATTGATTCCGGAGATCATGTGAAAGTGGTTGACGGACCGTTCAAAGATCAAGACGGAAAAGTGCAGGATGTTGACATTGAGCATGGAAAGGTGAAGGTGCTAATCACAGTTTTTGGGCGCGAAACGCCGGTGGAACTGGACTTTTTGCAGATTAAGAAACTATAACTATGGCAAAAAAACTTAAAACAACCATCAAACTTCAAATTATAGGCGGAGCGGCAAATCCCGCGCCACCGGTTGGTCCTGCCTTGGGACAGCATGGATTAAACATCGCAGAGTTTTGCAGTAAATTTAATACCGCAACACAGGATCAAAAGGGCGATGTCATCCCGGTAGTGATTTCTGTGTATGAGGATCGGACATATGATTTTAAGTTAAAAACTCCGCCTGCGGCTGAACTCATTAAAAAGGTTCTCGGAATCCAAAAAGGGTCGGGCGCGCCGCATAAAACCAAAGTCGGGAAAATTACAAAAGCGCAACTGGAAGAGATCGCGAAAAAGAAAATGCAGGACTTAAATACTAAAGATCTCGCTTCTGCGGTCGCGACCATCGCCGGCACCGCCCGGCAAATGGGGGTTGAGGTTCAAAATTAAAAGGTTTAAAGTGAAGAATTCAAAATTGCCCGTAAAAACGCAAATCCTCTACAACTGGAAAATCGGCGGCGAGGCCGGATACGGTATTATGAACACCGCGGGTCCTATTTTTGCAAAAACCCTTCTTCGCGCGGGGTTTTTTGTTTGCGTGTACCGTGAATATCCATCACTTATTCGCGGCGGGCACAATACAATGCAGGTTGCTGTAGATAATAGACAAGTTGACGCTGTATACTGCCTTCTAGATCAGCTTGTTGCGTTGAATACGAACACTATTATTTTTAATCAAAATGAACTCAAAAAAGATGGGGTTATCATTTATGATTCTGTTACAGTTAAGTTTACGGAAAACGGTATGCTTGACACGAAGCGCATTCCGCCTTTAACCGGCATACATAGCATTGCGCGGGCAAGAAAAGAAACGCGACTGCGCGATGATATACTCGCCATTCCGATTGCCTTTGAGAAGATCGCGGAAGATATTGGCGGGAGTAAAGTGATGCGGAATACTGTTGCGGTCGGCTCTGCATTGGCGGTTGTTGAAAAACGTATGGAAGAGTGTCCGCCGCTTCTTGAAATCGGGAAAGGCGTTCTTGAAGATACGCTTGGGCGAAAAGGGGAAGCGGTTTTGAAATCAAATCAAAAAGTGCTGGAAGCCGGATATGATGAGGCTCTTCACGCCTTAAGTTCCAAATAGATTCCAATATGATGGATGTACAAAATCAAAAAGAAAAACATGTTCTCATGACCGGCAACGACGCCCTTTGTTTTGGCGCACTGAAAGCCGGGTTGAAATTTTACGCCGCATACCCAATGACGCCTGCGTCATCAATTCTCCATACAATGGCGGCGCAGGAGCATGAGTACAAAATTATTGTCAAACACACTGAAGATGAGATCGCGGCGATCAATATGGTGGTTGGAGCGTCTTTAGCCGGTGTGCGTGCCATGTGCGGAACTTCCGGCGGCGGATTCGCTCTTATGGTTGAAGGTTTGGGATTTGGCGCAATAATTGAAACTCCGTTTGTTGTGTTTGTCGGCACTCGCTCCGGCCCCGCAACCGGCATGCCTACTTGGACAGGGCAGGGAGACTTGCGTTTTGTAATGCACGCCTCCCAAGACGAGTTTCCGCGGATTATTCTTGCGCCAGGGGATGCTGGAGAGGCGTTTCAGCTTGCGTATCGCGCCTTTAACCTTGCGGATCGCTATCAAATTCCTGTTATTATTTTAAGCGACACATATCTTGCTGACTCTTTATTTACGATTTCAGCAAGCGATTTTATAGTGAAAGAGCCGGTTGACCTCGGGGCGATAATCCGCCCGAAAGACGCGGAAAATTTTGCGCCTGAACTGTGGAACAAGCCGTACAAGAGATATGATCCGACAGTCGGCTGTGTCTCTCCACGCGCGATTCCCGGAACAAAAGGGCACTTATTTTTGGCAAACTCTGACGAGCATGACGAGTACGGTTATTCTGAAGAAGACGCTGAAAACCGTGTGCGACAAATGGAAAAACGCATGAAAAAACTGGAAATGATTGTGAAAGACGGAAATGGCGGAGCCCCTTTATGGTATGGGCCAGAAAAATCAGAGAAAACTATTATATGCTGGGGGTCGCTAAAAGGCGTTGCAAAGGAAGTATTGAAGCATATAAAGAATCTTAATGTATTGCATTTTAATCATCTCTATCCGTTGAACACAAAAATTGTTCGTAAAGAGTTAGACAAAATTAAAGGCTCCATCTGCATTGAGGCTAATTACGACGGGTTATTTTCTAGTTATCTTTATGAGAAAACCGGCTATAAGTGCGATGAGACGTTTTTTAAGTACGATGGGCGGCCATTTTTTGTGGAAGAAGTTATAAAAAAGATTGAACAAAATTTTTAGTATGTCAGATAATGCAATACAACCGCTAACCTTTGCAGATTATAACAATGCAATGCAACCCACATGGTGCCCTGCATGCGGGGACTTTGCTATATTTATGGCGTTAAAGCAGGCGCTTGTGGCTCTGCAAATTCCACCGCACCAAATTTTTCAGGTGTGGGGGATAGGGTGTTCTGGAAATATGAGTAATTGGGTGAATGTCTACGGCGTTCATTCGCTTCATGGGCGCGCGCTTCCAGTTGCAACCGCGGCAAAGCTCGTGAACCCTCATCTTACCGTGATTGCCGAAGGAGGAGACGGCGATGGGTATGGCATTGGCCTTGCTCATTTTATTCATACAATGCGCCGTAATTTAGACATCACATACATCGTGCACAATAATTTGATTTACGGGCTTACAACAGGGCAGACATCGCCGACTTCAGAACACGGCTTTAAGAGTAGGTCAACCCCATGCGGGGTGATTGAGCGGCCTATTAACCCGATTGCGCTCGCGCTTTCAAGCGACTGTACATACATTGCGCGAGGATTTTCAGGCGATGTCAATCATTTGAAAGAACTGATTATCGGCGGCATCCGTCATCGCGGATTTGCGCTCATTGATATTTTTCAGCCGTGTGTTACCTTTAATAATCAAAACACTTACGACTGGTTTAAGGAGCGCGTGTATAAACTAGAGGACGTGGAAGGGTATACAGCGCGAGATAAGGAACAAGCATTTCCGCGCGCGCTTGAATGGGGTCCCAAAATTCCGATCGGGCTTTTTTATCAGGAAGAGCGCGCCACGTATGCAGATGAACTTGACCAACTTTCTTCACCGGATGAAGCGGTCGTGGAACATGATATAATGAATGTGGACATTATGAAGAGTGTGGAGAGGTTTGGATGAGAAGTTAAAATATATGCCCAAAGACACACTTCAGACAAAAATTGAGCGTTTTTTCCGCGAATTCATTAAGCCGCAGATACAGCTGGACGGCGGCGATATCCATTTAGTTGGGATTGAACCTAACGAAGAAGGCGGGTACGCTGTGAAGGTTGCGCTTGACGGCGCGTGCGTTGGCTGTTCGCTTTCCTCAATCACTCTTCATATGGGTGTTGAAGCTCGTCTTCGGCAGATGTTTCCGGAGGTGAGAAGTGTGGAGGTGGTGTGATCTATGTTAGAACTCTATCAATTTGAAGAATGTCCATACTGCGCCAGAGTGCGCGCTAGAATGACGGATCTTGGGATTTCGTATATTATTCATAATGTGCCACGCGAAAGAAACAAGCGAGATGAACTTGAAAAAATTTCCGGCCAGCGCTTTGTGCCTGTGCTTGTTGATAAGGAGCATGACGTTATGATCGCGGACGATGATGAGAAGATTATAAGATATTTGGAAAAAATGCTTAAAAAATAAAATAACTTCAACTTCTTGACATCCATCTAAAAATAAACTAACATCCACACACGATATTCCTAAAACAGCGCGTTCCCGAAGCGTCGGGATTAAACCATACGTAACGCGCCGAGGATAATAAATACCAAGAAAAAGAGAGGTTTGGTATTTAATATCTTTTGACTGTCAGAGCGGGTATCAAAGCCCGTTTTTATTATCAAAATATGGCAAAAACAAAAGTTCAAAAACAACAAGCGCTAATTCTTCTTGAGAAACGGCTCAAAGGCGCAAAATCAACAGTGTTTGCCACATTCACTCGCATGAGCATAAGCGATCAAGAGGCGCTCCGCATGTCTCTTAAGGAAGCCGGTGTTTTCTTTTCTGTTTTTAAGAAGACACTGCTTGAGAAAGTGTTGAAAGATATGAATGTTTCGGAGAGCGGAATAGAAGAGTGGGAAGGAAACCTTGGGGTTGCGACATCAGACGATGAAATTGCGCCGGCAAAAGTTTTTGTTAAATCTCTGAAAGCATATGATGGGTTAAAAGTCCGCCTAGGGATGCTTGACGGGCGCATTATCATGGATGCGGAAATAAAAGAGCTCGCAAGTTTGCCATCGCGAGAAGAGCTTATGTCCCAGTTGCTTGGCGTAATTTCTGCGCCGATTACACAGTTTGCGGTGGTTTTAGAGGCAAATCCGCGGAACGTTATAAGTGTTTTAAGTCAAATTAAAAAAGAATAAGGAATAATGAAGCCATGAACAATGAAATTATACTTCATGATTCATGATTCATGATTCATTAATATATATGTCCGATACAAACAAACAAGCCGTGGGAGCTTCCACGGAAGATGATTCAGACGAAATTCCAGCAGAGTTTTCGGATATCGTCTCAAAACTGGAAAAACTTTCCTTACTTGAGGCTTCTCGTCTTGTGAAGGTTTTGGAAAAACGGTTCGGTGTTTCGGCTGTAGCGCCAGTTTCCTTAGTTGGAGCGCCAGCCGCGCAAGCATCCTCCCCTGAAGAGGAGAAAGAAGAGCAGACCTCCTTTACAGTGGAGTTGACTGACGCTGGAGCAAATAAAATCGGAGTCATTAAAGCGGTGAGGGCGGTAACGAGTCTAGGGTTAAAAGACGCGAAAGACTTGGTTGACGGCGCGCCGAAAGTCGTCAAAGAGGGCGTTTCAAAAGAGGAAGCCGAGAAAATGAAGAAAGAACTGGAAACGGCTGGCGCAAAGGTGATTGTTAAGTAGTTTCATGGGTAGTTTCTTAAATCTAACAGCCGAGAACGGTCTCGGCTTTTTGCGTTTTGAGTCGGTTTTGCTATGATTGATTTATGATACGCAACTTCTGTATAATCGCACACATTGACCACGGCAAATCCACTCTTGCTGATCGTCTGTTGGAATTGACGAATACGATTTCTGAACGCGAGAAAAAGGAGCAGATTTTGGACTCTATGGACTTGGAACGCGAGCGCGGCATTACTATTAAAATGACGCCGGTACGAATGGAGTATAACGGTTATATCTTAAATTTGATTGACACTCCGGGACACGTTGATTTCACTTATGAGGTGTCCCGGGCGCTCGCGGCAGTTGAAGGCGCGGTTCTTATTATTGACGCGACACAAGGCATACAAGCGCAGACGCTTGCGAATCTTTATCTAGCGGAAGGGGAGGATCTTACAATTATTCCGGTTATCAATAAAATTGATCTTCCGTTTGCAGAGGTTGAAAAGACATGCGCTGAAGTGTCTGCGTTGATTGGTGTTCCTAAAGAAGAGATTATTCTTATTTCAGCCAAAACAGGCGAGAATGTTCCGCAGTTGCTTAAGGCAGTGATTGATCGCGTTCCAGCACCGTCGCATAAAAATCAATTGCTCTTAAAACGAGAAGTTAAAAGCCATGACGATGTTTCTCGCGCGCTTATTTTTGACTCAAACTATAATCAGCATCGCGGCGTTGTCGCTGATATTCGCGTTATTGACGGTGAATTTAGCTCCGGTGATACAATCAATTTTTATCAGACGAATTTTGAAACTACAATCAAAGAAATTGGCGTTTATCGTCCAAAGATGGAAGCGTGTCAGCGGCTTTCGCATGGAGAAATCGGCTATATCGTGACAGGAATTCGGGATATTGGAAAGTGCCATGTTGGAGACACGATAATCAAAACTCAAAACTTAAAACTTAAAACTCAAAATTTTATGCCGTTGCCGGGGTATAAAAAGGTGCATCCTATGGTGTTTGCGAGCATCTATCCAAAAGATCAGCATAGATATCTTGATTTACGGCAGGCGCTTTTAGAGTTGCAATTAAACGATTCCGCGCTTCAGTATCAGCCAGCCTCAACGCAAGCTATCGGGAAAGGGTTTCAAGTTGGAGTGCTCGGGCTTCTGCATCTTGATATCATCTCCGAGCGCATTGTTCGTGAACATGGGGTGGAGGTCGTTCTCACTGTTCCGCAGGTGGAATACCGTATCAAACTCAAAACTAGTGAAGATGTTTATGCGGTTATTACATCTCCGCAAGAATTTCCGGAGAATCCGTCAAACATTGACGTAATTTTAGAGCCATGGGTAAAAATGGAAATTATTACGCCGGAAGCGCATATCGGCGGCATTATGCAACTTTCCATGCAACGCCGCGGTATATATACGAATACAGAATATCTTCGCGGAAGCGACGGCGAAGGTTCGCGGCGCGTGATTCTCCACTTTGAGATTCCGTTTACAGAGCTTCTTACTGATTTTTATGATAAACTAAAAAGCGCATCATCCGGATACGCTTCGTTGAGTTATGATATAGACACGTTTCGTCCTGTGGATTTGATCCGTGTGGATTTTCTCGTTGCCGGAGAATTGCGCGAGTCGCTTTCCATGCTTGTTCCTCGTCGTGAATCGTATATGCGCGCAAGATCAGTAATTGACACGCTTTTAACCGAGATACCGCCACAAATGTTTGAAATTCGTCTGCAGGCGGCTATCGGGGGAAAAATTATCGCAAGCGATTCTATTCGCGCTACGCGAAAAGACGTTACCGCGAAGTTATATGGAGGGGATGTAACGCGTAAGATGAAACTTCTTGAAAAACAAAAGAAAGGCAAGAAAAAGATGGCTGGAGTGGGGCGCGTTGATATACCAAACAGCGCTTATCTCGCGGTTTTGCGGAGGTGATATTATTGCGCAAGCGGGAGTACTACTATCGTCGCAACCATTCCCGCCATAACAATAAGAGCAATAATTTTCCAGATGCGAATAATTGTTTTGCGTTTAAGAATTGGCATGGTATAATATCAAAATGGCATTCGTGAAGAGCAAAGTTTTTTTAATTCTCGAGGTCTCGTTTATTATCGTGACCGCGATTAGTTTTTTGCAGATCAGTAAAAAAAAGAATAGCATAGAAACCGAGATCAATGATCTTCAGAAAGAAAGAGGCCGCGCTCTGGAGGAAAGCCGTGAATTAGATAAAATGGAACAGGATGCATTAAGCGATTCTTACATAGAACTTGAAGCAAAAAGAAAATTAGGATATCGCAAGGAAGGAGAAACAGTTGTAGTTTTTTATGAAGATGATCTGCCGCAAGGTGACGGTAAAAATGGGACGCGCGACGTTCGCGCTGATCCACCAGGAACTAATTTTATAAAGTGGTTGCGCTATTTTTTCCCTTAATTTTTTATGAGTGATACTTTATTTACAAAAGAAGATCAACAAGCAATGCGCGAAACCGCGCTTGCCGCTATAGGTGAAATAAAAAGACCGCAATCTAGATCTCGCGGCGTAGCGAGTCAGGCGCGTAAATCTATTCCTTTATTTCCAGATCCTGGAACTAAGGTTGATTCAATTCGTCCTGCGTCTACTGGCATGAAATGGACTGCTCCGTCTCTTGTAGTTTTGAGAAAGCGCACCGGAAAAAGCGGTTTTCTGCGGAAGCAAATTTTCGCCACCGAAAATGTCGCGAGAGACGGGAAATTATTGTCTGTTTTTGTGAGTAAAATTTTGTGCGTAATCATTATGGTGATCGGAATTATTCTTGTCGCCTTTGTTTTGTCGCTTCGTTTCGATCTTTTCAACTGGAGCCGATGACCGGATTTGAACCGGTGGCCTATCCTTTACGAGGGGATTGCTCTACCACTGAGCTACATCGGCAGGATATTTTTTATGATAAATTATCGCATTTTAACGAGTATTTTTTTAATAATTTTGCTGAATACTATCATACTCGTGGTGCCACTGCAAGTTCGCGCTGATGCGGAGATTGCTCAATATGAGCTTGATGAGACGACCATTAAACGAGGGTATCCGGCTCAATCTTTTGATCGCAGTTTTACATTACTAATTTCGCCAGGCAGTTTGAGAGAACAAAAATCAGCATCGGTTGAAATTAGAGAAGCGCCTTTATATAGAGCAGATGCCGCGTATCATTTTCAGGTTATGGAAAATGGCGCCGTGTCTCTTCTAAAAAAGCCGTTTACTGTTGTGTTTTTATTTGACGAGAAGGCATCCTACGCGCGTCTGTACTATTATTATGCTCCACGATCTCTATGGCTTGCGCTTACGACGACGCGCGATAAGACTCGCGGAATTCTTTTTTCAAATCGGGTTGACTTCGGAGAGGGTATTATTGGTCTTTTTTCAGGAAACACCCCACTTCAAGACACGATTTTAGCAGAGAAAAGTCAGCCGCCAGAAGTACTGGGAGCAAATACTAAAATATCTATAGAACCACCTTCAGAGCCGTTTACGGCGATTTTGGACAATGATATATTAAAGCAGAATTATAATATCACGCTTTCCAGAGGCGAGCTTGTTATACCAAAAAACTCGGTTGGATCTCCAAGTACTGTTACAGCTTTTTTTGATGAATCAGCCGGCGTATTGGATTTTGTGATTAAGCCGTTTGATCCCCTTGTTGAGCCGTTGAATTCTGGCGCATTTCTTCAAATCATACTGAACTCGCCTAAAGAGACGAATCAAGAACAAACAATCGCATTTTGGGATAATAATACACAATCATATCGCGCGCTCCAAACTATGTATAGTGAAGACTATAGGCAAATAAGAGCGCAAACTCCATTTCACTTCGGGAGGTATACAGTTATTTCTCGCGAGGGCGTGTACCGTGGAGATGCAAGTTGGTTTCGGGACAGTTTATTGAATACTCCTTTTGGCGCGGCAAGCAATGACTATCCAAAAGGCGAGCGGATTCGCGTAACCAACACCGCGAACGGAAAATCAGTTGATGTTGAAGTTCGTTCAACCGGCCCATTTGTAAGGGGGCGCATTATTGATTTAACCAAGAGCGCATTTACTAAAATCGCAAATCCGAAATCCGGCATTATAACTGTGCGCGTAGAACGAGTGCAATGATTATTTTTCAATCCGTCACAAAACATTACCCGCCAAACGTTACGGCGCTTGAGGATGTTAATCTTCACGTTAAGCCCGGAGAATTTGTTTCCATTGTCGGGCAGTCAGGAACAGGTAAAACTACACTGATTAAACTTTTAACCGCTGAAGAACGTCCGACTACCGGAATGATTACAGTTGGCGGGTGGGATATTACGCGCCTTTTAGCAAAAGATAAGCCGTATTTACGGCGTCAGATCGGTGTAATTTTTCAGGACTTTAAACTTTTACCGAAGAAAACGGCCGCTGAAAATGTGAGTTTTGCCCTTGAAGTTGCCGGAAAACATGATTCATTGATCAGGAAAACAGTAAACCAGCTTTTGCGCATTGTCGGACTTGAAGAGATGCGGACAAGGTATCCGAGGCACCTCTCTGGCGGTGAACAACAGCGTGTCGCGATTGCCCGCGCGCTTGCGCATCGACCAAAAATTATCGTCGCTGATGAGCCAACAGGCAATTTGGATGCGATACACACGCGAGACATTATTGATTTACTTGTGAAAATTAACCAGTTTGGCACAACAGTTCTTCTAGTAACGCACGACAGGGAAGTGGTGAATTCTCTTCGTAAACGGGTTATAACGCTTGAGAATGGAAGGATTGTTAATGACCAGGAACATGGAAGGTATATGTTATAATTTATGTTTATATCGCTGATTCGCGTCTTAAAATTCGCATGCAGGAATTTTTGGAGGAATATCTGGCTCTCTCTTGCAACAGTGAGCGTTATTGTGCTTACGCTTATCTCTGTTAGTTTTCTCGCGTTTGTGAATGTGCTTGCCTCCGAAGCTGTTGCGGCTGTAAAAGAGCGTGTGGATATCAGCGTATATTTTAAGCCGGAGGTTGCTCCGCAAGAGGTAAAAACGATTCAAACGAAACTTAGGCAGTTTCCGGAGATTCAAGACGCGCGTTATATTTCACGAGAGGATTCCGTGCGGCTCTTACAAGAGACCTATAAAAACGACGTGTTCGTCATTGAGTCTATCAAAGAATTAGGCGCAAATCCGCTTGGAGATACTCTAGTCATCAAAGCTCGCGAACTCTCTTATTACCCGGCGATTCTAGAGGCGCTTGAAAAAAGCCAATACCGCGGACTTATTGAAGATAAAAATTACGAGGACAGTCAAGTGTATATCAGTAAAATTTATAACATTACTGATAAAATAAAGAAGGCAGGGTGGGTGATGAGCGCTGTGTTTGCCGGAATCGCTATTCTTATAGTGTTTAATACAGTCCGCATCGCGATCTATACTCACAGTGAGGAAATTAACATCATGAAGCTCGTCGGAGCAGGTAATTGGTTTATTCGCGGGCCTTTTCTCGTTGAGGCCGCGCTCTATGCGGCAGTAGGCGCAATCTCCGCGGTGCTCATTTTATTCCCAATCCTGCACGTTATAGATCCGTATGTGATGAGTTTCTTTGAGGGCAGTTTCAGTATATTTTCATATTATTCGCACTCGGTTTTTTCTTTTGCCCTTTATCATTTTATCAGTATCACGCTTCTTACTATGATTGCTTCGTTTCTTGCAATCGGGCGATACGTTGACGTGTAGCTCACAAAGCAGTAAAGTAAGCTATCTTTTTGAATCGTGCCGGGTCGTCTAAAGGTAGGACGCGAGGTTTTGGTCCTCGCTATCGGGGTTCGAATCCCTGCCCGGCAGCCACATTGTATGAATTGGAAAGGTGGCTTCGCGGTTTCGCCGCGTTTTTTGATTTTCGCGGGTGGCTTTTCTTGTGATACAGTTAAAAAAATCGCGGATGCATTAGGCGTTTCGCTTGATGTTTTGATGAAATAATGACGATTTCATGAAAATAGCATTTATCCATAGCGACAAAAAAATAGGAACCGGCGCGCATTTCATTAACGATCTTATCGCCTGTAAGTTGCGAGACAAAGGGGTGGATGTGAATAACTTTTATCCGCAATTTTTACTTAGGGATACGCCTGTTCATTTTAAGGGTATTAACAACATTCTCTTTTTTTATTCATTATTGGAAAAACGCGAGGAGATATTGCGTCATGATATTATTCAGGGGACAACCTATACACCGCTCGCCTTTCTTCGTTTTTCTAAACCAGTGGTATCGCATTTCGGTTCAACCACAATTGGTTTTTTAAAAGCTGTTCCAAAAACAAATCATTTGGAAAATGGGTGCAGTGATATTTTTCCCCGCTTAAAACAATTGGGAGCGATTCGCGAACTTAATATAAAAACACGCCGACCGCTCAACGACATCGCCTCCATTGAGCAGTATGCCGCTGAACGCGCTGATTATATTATTGCCACATCCGATGTAGTAAAAAGGGATTTAATAAACATCGGGATTACAGCTGAAAAAATTGAAGTCATTTATAATGCAATAGAGGATTATTGGTTTGAAACGCCAAACAATAATCTACAGAGCGAACCAACCATCGTTTTTCTTGGCCGAATTGGAGAGGATCCATTCACACTGAAGCTAAAAGGCGTTGATCGTCTCATTTGGCTTTTTGAGCAATTTCCTGAAGTTAAAAAATTTTCGATTGTAATGTCGAGAAATAAAAAGTTAGTGCAATGGATGAAAAACAATATTCCAAATCACTCCATTATTGCAAACGCGGTTAAAGATAGTATTCCTTCCCTGTTAAAGCAGTATGCCGGAGGAATTGCGCTATTGACCTCGCGTTACGAAGGGTTTTCTCTTAGTTTGATTGAGGCGATGTCGCAAGGACTTGTTCCGATAAGTTTTTCTGTAGGTATAGCTCCGGAAATTATTCGCAATGGCGAGAACGGTTTTATTGTTCACACTATTGAAGAGGCTAAAGAAAAAATAAAACTTTTACTGAACGATGCGGCCTTGAGACATCATCTGGCATTAGCCGCTAGAGAAACCGCGAAGCAACTTAGGTCTGATACGATGATTGAAAAAACACTTGAGTTGTATAAGAGAATTTTAAAATAATAACTATGAAAAAGGACATAAACCATTGGACACAGTTAAGCATTGAATACACAAAAAGCCAAAAATGTTAAGGCGATTAAGCTAGCGATTCTTGATGGTGTCCTCTACATCAAGGGCAAAAACAAAAAAGACTTAATACTTTTTTATTCAAAAGCTGAAAGCCCGATTTGGAATGACCCGCGCGTTCCTTTCTCGGAAGAAGATAAGAAGCGTCTATTTAAGAAGTTGGATAAGAGCGGACGACAATAAAAAGTTTGGATTTATTGAAGTTTATCGTTGAGGCATCCTCAAATGAAGGAGATTTGGTGCTTGATTGCTTTGCTGGCTCCGGCACAACACTTATTGCGGCACAATCACTCAATCGCAACTGGATTGGAATTGATAAGTCAGAGCCAGCAATCAAAGTAGTTCAAAAAAGATTAAATGATTTGCCGAATAGTTTATTTTCAAAGGTTGAATATGAATTTTTAAGGCAAGAGTGATTATGGGAAAAGAGGCAAAACTTTTATGATTGATGCTTATTCTTTTTTACAACATTTGCAAATACTATATGCTCCCTCACATTCAAACCGCCCCAAACCCGCGCATCCTACTCGTATCAGGTATTCACGGCGATGAATGCGAGGTAATTGATTTTGTGAAAGAGGCGGTTCAACATTATAGTGTCGAGCTCCAGCCGCTTCTTTACATTCCGGAACTTTCTCCGTCAGCCGTTCGCCAAAAAACACGTCTGAACAGCGAGGGGAAAGACATGAACCGCTGTTTTTTCTCTGATACAGATGTTTTTGAAGTGCTGGAGGCGCAAAAAGTATTGTTGCCGCATCATTTTCAACTCGCGGTTTCATTTCATGAGGACCCATCCCAAGATCAGTTTTATCTATATGATACAGGCGTTAGTCATGAGATACCGTCTGTTCAGCATTTTTTGAACTATCTTTGTGAGATCGGAGTTTCATTATGGAGCGGCATTGATGACGATAATGATCCATTTTTAGGATATGAGGTTGTTAACGGACGCGCTTCAGTGCCTCCGGGTAGGCTCTCACGCGAGCGAAACAAAGGTATTTTTGAGATTTGGCTTATAAACACACTGATCGCAGAGCACGTGCTTACCCTTGAAATTCCCGGGAAAGCTCCGTTGAAAATTAAACGCGCGATTGTGGATGCTTTTTTTCGTCTTGTGATCTCTAATGCTTAAAAAAAGAGCTCCATATACCACTTCCTTGACGTAGTGTCAAAATCATGTTAATCTTGCCAAATTATGAAAAAAGGAAGTGCGGCGCAAACTAATCGCGGCTCGGCAGTGAATCATTCTGATTGTACAGAGTGCCTGCTGTCTTGTCTCACTGCTCGTGAGCAAGAGGTGATCAGCCGCCGTTATGGCTTGGATGGCGGAGTGAAAGAGACGCTTGATAAAATCGGGAAAGATCATACAATTACACGAGAACGTGTCCGCCAGATTGAGCGGGCAAGCATAGCCAAAATCAAACGCCTGCAGAATTATAAACAGGAATTGCGCGGGCTCATAGCTGATATTGATGTAATCATCAATCGTTATGGCGGTATTATCGCTCATCATCATTTAATTGAAGAACTCATTCAAAAATCGCATGGAACAAGCATGGAGTCGGAATTGGCAAAACAACGAAACAGGCTTGTTTTTTTATTGAAAGAATTTGCAAGCGAGGCTTTTCATTTTAAGGAAGAAGGGCGTTTGCATGCATCTGCGTGGAGCGCTGATAAGAAACGGTTTGAAACGCTGGAAGCGACACTCAAGCGAGTTGAGGAGCTATTTAAAAATCAAGGGAAACCGTCAACGCACGCGCATATTGCGGAAAAACTTAGAACAGATCCTGAATCTGTGTACGCTCAACTGCACTTGAGTAAAAATATCGCGCAGAATCCATTCGGTATGTGGGGGCTTCGCGGATGGCCTGATATCAGCCCGCGCCGCATGGGAGATAGAATTTATCTAGTTTTGAAAACCGAAGGCGCGCCTTTGCATTATCGCGATATTGCGCATCGCATCGGTGAGTATTATGGCAAGAAGGCGCATTTTCCGACAGTGCACAACGAACTGATCGCCGATCCGCGGTTTGTTCTTGTCGGCCGAGGTTTGTATGGGCTTAGCGAATCCGGATACATAAAAGGAACAGTCAAAGATGTTGTGGAACGAGTTTTGGAGAAAACGCGAGGGCCTTTAATGCGCGATGAAATAATCAGTCGCGTGCAAAAGGAACGCATCGTTGCCCGTTCCACGATTCTTCTATCTTTGAATAGCAATAATAGAATTCGTAAGATAGGAAAAGATAGTTATGTGTTGAATATTAAGTAGTTTTAGTACGCGCCCTATAAAAACCGTGCTAATCGGCATTGACATCGCTTTTTGGAAGCGCTTGCATTACGACAATTTGTTTACACTCGCATTTGAATTGCTACTCGCAGGAGGGTGGCTTTTCGTTTTTTATAACGTTTGGCCGCATATAAAAGATGCGTGGATCAACTGGCGTCAAGAATTTTTTGCCGCGGAAAACCCCTCTGTGCTTCTTGAGATACGCCTTCCTCAAAAAAACAAACGTCCGATTGAAGCGATTGAACAATTATTTGCTGAAATCCATGCTTTGCGCAGAGATCAGACATGGTGGGAAACATTGTGGAAAGGGCAATACATATTAAAAGTCGCATTTGAAATCGTGAGTATTGAGGGGCAGATACGATTTTTTGCGCGCCCGGTGTATAAGCATAAACATCTCCTTGAATCCGCTATTTATGCTCAATATCCGGACGCGGAAATTATCTCGCTGAAACCGGAGGACGATTTTGTCCATATCTTTCCAGACAAAATTCCGGATAAAGAGTTTGATATGCTTGGAAGCGAATACGTTCTTTCAAAGCCGGATTATTATCCATTCAAAACCTACAAAGAGTATCAGCATCGTTTTATGCGCGAGATCGGCTATTTTGCAGATCCTTTGCGTCATCTTCTTGAACTTATGCAGAATCTGAAAGAAGGGGAGTATTTGTGGTATCAAATTTCAGTTGTGCCTGAAAGCGACTCGTGGAATAAAAAGCAGAAAAAACACCTTAACCGCCTTCTTGGCAGGTCATCAGGAGAAAACGGAGTTGAATCAAAGACGATTTTTCAGATGATGAAAGGGCATGCGTTCAGTATTTTTTTGTCTATCATATTGATCCCGATTAGTTTTATAGGAGAATTTTGGAGGCAGATTTCGTGTCTTCATGAAGCGTTTTTAAGCCAGTTTCGGAAAAAGAAACCAGCTTCTCATAAAACAGTGAAAAAAGAAGAAAACATGGCGCTTCCGAAAGTTCTCGAGAAACATTCGCTTACAGAGAAAGAGAAGAAAGTGATTGACGCCATTGAACGGAAAATTTCCCAGCAGATTTTTAAGACGTGCGTTCGCGTGCTGTACTTTGCGAAAAAGCCTGTGTTTGCGAAATTCAGGTTTTGGTCCGAGGCGCACGGTTTTTTCCGCCATTTCAGCGATATTGATTACAATGTATGGACTCGCGGGCCGCATACTAAAACAAGCGCAGATTATTTTTTTGCCAAAACGCGCAAGCGCATGCGGCAAAACGCTATTATCTTTAACGCAAAAGGCCGCGATTGGCTTGCGGGCGACAGATGGATTTATCTTGGCACAGAGGAACTTGCGACGCTTTGGCATTTTCCATCAGAGCGCGATATGACGACAAACGTACAGGTCGCAGATACGCCTGTTACGACGCCTCCTCGCGGAACGCCGATGCGCGCGCGCGCCGGGTTTAACAAAGAGCGCATGGCCGATATTCCTCTTGGACAAGCGCCTGATAATCTGCCGATCCCGGAGTTTGAGCCGTATAATTATCCTTGAAATATATGGCAATCACTCCATTTTACAACAAAGATATTACTCTTTTTGCAGAAACAAATTTTCGCAATCAGCGCAAACCATTTGGCATTAAACGCGCTGACATGGAAAAACACATGTATGTGCTCGGCAAAACCGGAACTGGCAAAACCTCAATGCTTGCGCATATGATTGTGCAGGATATGTTTGCTGGGCGAGGCGTGATACTTATTGATGTAACCGGCGGGCTTTCAGATCAGATGCTTCACTATGTGCCGGAATCTCGTTTGAAAGATACTGTATATTGGGACCCGACCGATCGCGATTATCAATTTGTTTTTAATTGTTTAGATGATCTTGGCGCAGAGAATGAGCGTTATACAGTTGTAAGCGGGCTTGTTAATTTTTTTCGCGGCTTTTGGCGCGATGTGTGGGGAGCGAGGCTTGAGTATGTTCTCTCAAATGCGATCCTGACTCTTTTGTATAATAAAGAAATGACTCTTCTGCACATCATCCCGCTTCTTACTGATCCAAAATTTCGCGCAGAAGCGATTGAACATGTTACCGATCCAGTGCTATCGCGATTTTGGACGCATGAGTTTGGCAAGGACGGTGAGGGTTTTTTGCGTTCTTCCATTGAGCCGATTCGGGATAAAATGGGGCAACTCGCGAGTAATCCGATTCTTCGTAACACTATTGGATTTTCGCGCTCGCGGTTTAATTTTGACGATTTGCTGAATAAGAAAAAAATTGTTATCTGCTCATTTAATAAGCACGAGATCGGCGCGGATACTGCAAAATTTCTTGGCTCCACCTTTCTTTTGCGCCTTCTTATGCGAGCTTCTGAAAGAAATGAAGCCCGAGAAGTGTATTTCTATATTGATGAATTTCATGAACTTGCATTTCCATGGCTTGAAGAATTCATCGGTAAGAGCGCGCATGGGATTCGTTTTGTGCTCTCGCATCAATACCTTTCACAGATTAGCGATAATATGCGCGATGTAATTTTTGGAAATGTCGGGACGATTATTGCGTTTCGCGTCGGCTCGTCGGATGCTAAATCAATGTCCGATGAGTTTGGGCCGACAGTGTCAGAGCATAATCTTACAACCCTTCCGCCTTATACAATTATTTTGAAACTCCTGATTGACGGAAAAGTTTCTCCTCCATTCAGCGCGGTTACACTTCCGCCGCTTCCAAAAGTTGGTTTGAAAGAGCGGATTATTAAAGAGAGTCGCGCTATGTACGGAGAGCCTCGCAAAGAGATTGAGGCAAAAATCGCAAAAAGTTTAGGCATTCCAGAGATTAGCCGCACAGTTCAGGAGGAGATACAAACCAATAATGCTGTTTCTTCGGAAAAATCGCTTGTAAAAGAATTTCGCGAAAAAATCGCCGCGATTACTCATATTTCAGCGAATCTTAGAAAAGAATCGGATTACAAGCGTTCTGTGAAAAAATCAGAAAAATTGTTTCAAGCACTGGCGCCGGGGAAAGAAATTAAGTTTTGACCGCGGCTTTTTGACTTCGCGAGCATGATTTGGTATTCTGTAAAAATATGCAAAAATCTTTTCCTTTCTACAGTGCGATTATTGGAGGCGCGGTTATCTTTTTTTCATTTGGGCTTTTAGTTGGAGCGCAACAAGTTCCGCAAAATGCCGAACGCAAAGCGCAAGAAAATAGAACCGCGCAGTGTGTAGCGATTCCATCATTTGTTGATGATAAGAGCGTTGATTTTCAGCTTTTTTGGAACGTATGGGAGTCGCTTGAAAATCGTTTTTATAAACAGCCTCTTTCAGAAGAAAAGCTTTTTTACGGGGCAATAAAAGGAATGACGGCCGCAACCGGCGATCCATACACAGTTTTTTTTGATCCTACTGAAGCCGCTGAATTTAATCGGGAGCTTGAAGGAAAATTTGAAGGAATCGGCGCCGAGATCGCGATTAAACATGATCGATTGACGGTCGTATCTCCTCTTGCGGAGTCCCCGGCAGAACGCGCTGGATTGAGGCCGGGCGACGTCATTTTAGCCATTGACAAAGTGGATACCGCTACCCTCTCGCTTGATGATGCGGTTTCTCGCATTCGCGGGCCCAAAGGCACAACCGTAGTTCTCACTATTCTTACCAAAGGAGCTGTTGAAACAAAAGATGTGCAGGTAAAAAGAGAGGAGATTATTGTTAAAACAGTTCAATGGGAGATAGTTGCAGACAAGGTCGCCTATGTCCGGATTTTCAGTTTTAATGAGGATACGATTAATGACTTTAAGACAACAGTTTCGGCAGTACTTAAAAAAAATTTCGCCGGCGTTATCCTTGACCTTCGCTCTAATCCCGGCGGGTACTTGGACTCGGCTGTTGAAATGGCAAGCTACTGGATTCCGGAGGGCGTTATTGTTGAAGAGCGGTTTTCTGACGGCAGAAAAGATTCGTATAAAGCCGTAGGACAAGCCCGTTTAGAAGATCAAAAGACCGTTGTTTTAGTAAATGAGGGGTCGGCATCCGCCTCCGAGATTGTTGCCGGAGCGCTTAAAGACTACGGAAAAGCAACAATTGTCGGGGAGCAGACATTTGGCAAAGGATCAGTGCAGGATTATTCTTCTTTAGAAGGCGGCTCTGCCATGAAGGTAACTATAGCGGAATGGCTCACGCCTAGAGGCAGTTCAATAAACGAAACCGGGATTACGCCTGATATTCTGGTGCCGATGAGCGCGGAAGATGTGAACAATGATTTTGATCCCCAGCTAGAACGCGCTATTGAACTTTTGCAATAACCATGTCCGAACCATCAAAAAAAGGCATTACACCGCGAGCGGCTGATTATAGTCAGTGGTATTTAGACGTTATTGCCGGAGCGGATCTCGCTGAACACGCGCCTGTCAAAGGATGTATGGTAATCAAGCCATACGGCTATGCCCTGTGGGAAAATATACAGCGCGTATTGGATGAAAAAATTAAAGAAACTGGCCACGAGAACGCGTATTTTCCGCTTTTTATTCCAAAGTCGTTTTTGAATAAAGAGGCAGAGCATGTGCAGTTTGCCAAAGAGTGCGCGGTTGTAACGCATTACCGCTTAAAGAGCGATCCAGACCTCGGAATTATTCCTGACCCCGAAGCGCGTTTAGAAGAAGAGCTCATTGTGCGCCCCACTTCCGAGACCATCATATATACCATGTTTGCAAAATGGATCAATTCATGGCGCGATCTTCCACTTCTTCTGAATCAATGGGCCAATATCGTGCGGTGGGAAATGCGCACTCGGCTATTTCTCCGAACCACAGAATTTCTATGGCAGGAGGGGCACACGGCGCATGCAAATGAAAGTGATGCCGAGGAGGAGACGAGAAAAATGCTGAATGTGTATCAGGATTTTGCTGAAAATTATCTCGCGATCTCTCCTATTCTCGGGTTGAAGTCTGAATCAGAGAAATTCCCAGGGGCGCTTCGCACTTATAGTATTGAGGCTATGATGCAGGACGGAAAAGCCCTGCAATCCGGAACATCTCATAATTTGGGGCAGAATTTTGCCAGAGCGTTTGATGTCGGGTTTACTGATCAAAACGGCGCTCGGCAGTATGTGTGGCAGACAAGCTGGGGCGTTTCAACGCGGCTCATAGGCGGGCTCATCATGTCGCATAGCGATGACAAAGGATTGGTTTTACCGCCAAAAATCGCCCCTGTGAAAGCAGTGATTATTCCGATTTGGAAAAGTGATGAAGAACGGACGCGCGTTTTGGATCATGCCAAAGAGTTGCATCGTAAGCTATCAGATAATTTTTCAAAAGTTGCGTTTGACGATCGCGATTACTGCACGCCCGGGGCAAAATTTAACGAATGGGAGAAGAAGGGAGCGCCTCTACGAATTGAGCTTGGGCCAAAAGATATAGCCTCCGATAAGGTAGTTATTGTAGAGCGTGATACTGGCCTCAAAATATCAGTTGGAGAACACAGCGCAGTAAATGAGGTAAAAGCTCGGCTGGTTTCTATGCAGGAGCGGTTGTTTCAAAAGTCAAAACAATTTCGCGAAGAGCATTCTTATAGAATTGATAAGTACGAAGATTTTTCCTCGCGCCTTGAGTCGGGCCGAGGTTTTTTTTATAGCCATTGGTGCGGTAACGGCGCTTGTGAAAAACGCATTTCTGACGAGACTAAAGCAACAATTCGTTGCATGCCGTTTAGTGAACAGGAAGAGAAAGGAGAGTGTATTAGATGCAAAGAACACTCTGAAAGACGGGTTGTGTTTGCGCGGGCATATTGATATGAACCAGATATTTTTTGTCATTCCAGCTTATAATGAAAGTTTTGTAATTAGCAGTGTTGTGCGTGCTGTACAAAAATTGTGTTCAAACATTATTGTTGTTGATGACGGTTCAGACGATGACACTTTTTCAGAGGCAAAGTCAGCTGGCGCAGAAGTTCTGCGGCATATTGTGAATCGTGGACAAGGCGCGGCGCTTGCAACAGGCGTTTTGTATTCGCTTTCCAAAGGAGCTGAAATAATTGTTACGTTTGACGCAGACGGACAACATGATCCGTCTCAAATAAATGAATTAATAGAGCCAATTTTGCAAAAAAAAACGGATGTGGTGTTAGGTTCCCGATTTTTAGACTCAAAGCTTAAAACTCAAAACCTCCACAACGTCATCCCTTTTACAAGATTGATTATTCTTAAACTGGCATTGCTTCATCAATGGTTTTTTACAGGATTGAAAGTTACAGACACTCATTGCGGACTGCGCGCATTTTCGCGTAAAGCCGCAGAGAAAATTACGATTACACAAGATCGCATGGCGCATGCGAGCGAGATTCTTGAAGAGATCGCGCGGCATCGGTTGTCGTTTATTGAGGTTCCGGTCCGTGTGCGATATACAGCATACTCTCTAGAGAAAGGGCAGAGGAGTCTTACCGGTAGCATTAGAATTTTGTACGATTTTTTTGTCGGGAGATTTTTGAACGTTAAACGTTAAAGTATCTTTAATCATGAATCCTATTCAAGTCATCCTTCTTATAGCCATCGCGCTTATTATTCGGAAGACATTTCAAAAATATCATCGTAGGGTGATAACAGTGAGGGAATTTTTTTTGTGGACGATATTTTGGGGGTGCGCCGGGTTACTCGTCGTGTTTCCAAACGCAACACAACGCGTCGCCAATTTTGTCGGCATCGGGAGAGGAGTTGATTTGGTGATATATCTTGCGCTCCTTATCCTTTTCTCGGCTTTGTTTTATCTTATTGTCCGAGTTGAGCGCATAGAGAGGGATATCACAAAAATTGTGCGCGAGATGGCGCTGGAGGATAAGCGCCCAAAGTAACTATGCCAAAAATTAAGGATTTACCAAAGACGGTAAAATTATTGGCATTGTTTTAGATCATGTCATTATCGCAACTAATGGTGATTTTAGTTTTAAGGACGGAAAATTGATTTAACAATGAACCCGACCAACCACAAACAAGTCGTCAGTTTTATCTGGGGCATCGCCAACCTTTTGCGCGATGATTTTAAGCGCGCCAAATATCAGGATGTCATTTTGCCTCTCACTGTTTTGCGCCGGCTGGATTGCGCGCTTGAGAAAACAAAACCGAATGTTCTTAAAAAACATGAACAGTATAAAGGAAAACTGGAAGACATGGATGGTATTTTGAAACAAGCCAGCGGTTACGGCTTTTACAACACCTCACAGTATGATTTCAAAAAACTTTTGGATGACCCAAAAAACATCGGGAAAAACCTCCGGCTCTACATTAATGCATACAGCTCGTCCATGCGTGAGATTATTGAAAAATTCAAGTTCGGAACACAGATTGACGCACTGGAAGAAGCCAACCTGATTTTTCAGGTTATAGAACAATTCAGCACAATCGATCTCCACCCCGATAGGGTAAGCAACCTTGCCATGGGATATGTCTTTGAGGAACTTATCCGGAAATTTAACGAGGCCTCAAACCAAAATCCCGGAGAACACTTTACCCCGCGCGAAATTATCCGCCTCATGGTGAATCTGCTTTTTGCCGGTGATTTGGATATTCTTAAAAAACAGCGCATCATCAAAACTGTTTATGATCCGGCGTGCGGGTCCGGCGGTATGCTTACGGAGGCAAAAGAATGGATTTTGGAGAGCGTGAACAAAACCGCGCAGATTGAATTATTCGGTCAGGAAGTAAATCCGGAAACTTTTGCCGTTGCCAAATCCGACTTACTGATCAAAGGCGAAAACGCTGACAATATAAAATTTGGCTCCACCCTTTCGCATGATCATCTTTTTGGCGAAACTTTTGATTATATGCTTTCCAATCCGCCTTACGGCAAGGAGTGGAAGAAAGACGAGAAAGAGGTAAGGAAAGAAGCGGAGATCGGGTTTCAGGGCAGATTCGGCGCGGGTCTACCGCGCATCAGCGATGGCCAGCTTCTGTTTTTGCAAACTATGCTTGCCAAGATGAGGCCTTCAAACGGCGGTAGCCGTATCGCAATTGTTATGAACGGCTCGCCGCTTTTTACCGGGGACGCCGGAAGCGGTGAAAACGAAATCCGCCGATGGATTATTGAGAATGATTGGCTGGAAGCGATTGTCGCGCTCCCGAATCAACTTTTCTACAATACCGGAATTCACACTTATATCTGGGTTCTTACGAACCGCAAGAAAGCTCACCACAAAGGAAAAATTAAACTTATTAACGCCGTAGAGCTTTACGAAAAAATGCGCAAGAGTTTGGGGGATAAGCGAAATTATATCTCCGATGAACAGATTCGAAAGATTTCCGAGGCGGTATTAGACGGCGAAAAGCCCGGGTTTGTGCAAATACATCCCAATGAATTTTTTGGGTATCGCAAAATTACAATTGAACGGCCGCTTAAACTTAATTTTCAAGCCAATGCCGAGCGTTTGGAAAAATTAAAAGCCGAATCTGCTTTCCAAAATCTTGCCAAAAGCAAGAAGCGCGATCCGCTCAAGAAGTTGGAAGAGGAAAAAGCCGGTTTTGCTCTGCAAATTTCTATTCAGAAAACACTAGCCACTATCGGCGACACACTCTATAAAAATCAAGAAAAGTTTATTGAAGCATTAGAGCAAGCTTTCAAAAAAGCCGATCTTAAACTGGATGCGCCAGTCAAAAAAGCCATTCTTAAAGGCCTTTCCGAGCGCGACGAAACAGCTGATGTTATCACCGACAAAAAAGGCAACCCGGAGCCGGATGTGGATTTGCGCGATTATGAAAATGTGCCGCTCGGCGAAGATATAAACGAGTATTTCAAGCGCGAGGTTTTGCCCCATGTGTCGGACGCATGGATTAGCGAGGACAAAAAATACTGCGACCACAAAGATGGCGAGATCGGCAAAATCGGCTACGAGATTAGCTTTACACGCTATTTTTATGAATATAAACCCTTGCGACCGCTTAATGAAATCGGCGGTGATATTAAGAAGCTGGAGCAAGAAATCGCCGGAATATTAATGGATTTTTAATTGATTAGTATGTTGATATGAAAAAAATTATTACACAAAACTTAGAAATCGCTGTTATAAAAAGGAACAAGGAGGAATTCATATCTTTAACCGATATGGCTAAATTCAAGGATCGTGAAGCAACAGGGATTGTAATTGCGAATTGGTTGTCAACAAGATACACCATTCAATTTATGGGGGCTTGGGAGCAGGCGCACAATCCAACTTTTAATGTTATGGAATTCAATAACATTAAAAACGAGGCGGGCTCCAATGGTTTTATATTATCCTCTTCAAAGTGGATCCAAAAAACCAACGCAGTCGGTATCCGATCATCGGCTGGCAGATACGGGGGAACTTTCGCCCACCGAGATATTGCTTTTGAATTTGCCACATGGTTATCTCCGGAATTTAAGCTTTATTTGATCAAAGAATTTCAACGGCTAAAAGAAGAAGAAAATGAACGATTGATGCTTGGGTGGGATACAAAAAGAATGCTCACAAAAATTAACTATCGTATTCATACTGATGCTATAAAGAGGCATATTATTCCCGCGCAAATATCCAAAAAACAAGCTGATATCATTTACGCAAGTGAAGCCGATGTGCTGAACACAGCGCTTTTTGGCATGACTGCCAAAGAATGGCGCGATAAAAATTCCAAACTTGAAGGCAATATCCGTGATTATTCTGATGTGGCGCAATTGGTGTGTTTGTCTAATTTAGAAAGCTTGAATGCGGTGTTTATCCGGCAGGAATTACCGCAGTCGGAAAGATTGATCAAACTTAACGAGATCGCCATTATTCAAATGACTTCATTGCTTGGCAATGCAAGTGTGAAAAAATTAAGATAACTATGGCTACAACTACAAAATACAAACCATATCCCAAAATGAAACCTGCTGGTGTTGACTGGATCGGGAAAATTCCTGCAGAATGGAATGTTGAGTACATGAAAAATCTTGGCCGTTTTGAATCAAGCGGAATTGATAAAAAAATTGTTGAAGGTGAACCACTTATCCAGATGGTTAATTATACCGATATATACGGAAATGAATCTCGCATGATAGACAGCAAAAGAGAGCTTATGACCGTTAGTTGTCCGGCATGGAAAATACCGGAGGCAAATCTCATAAAAGGCGATCTGGTTTTTACTCCGAGTTCCGAAACAACAGAAGATATTGGGTTGTCGGCTTTAATTTCCGAAAATCTAAAAAACACCGTTTTTAGCTACCATGTAATTAGATTTCGTTTTTCAAAAGAGCTTAATAACGATTTTAAGAAGTATTTATGTAATAACGCTTTTGTCTGGCAGCAATTTTCGAGGCTTGCAAAAGGGACAACGCGACAGATATTGGATCGCAATGATTTCAAAAACATTTTTGTAGTTATTCCATCAGTAGAGGAACAAAAAGCCATTTCCGATTTCTTAGACCGCGAGACAACAAAGATTGACGGAGTGGTTGAGAAAAAGCAAAAGTTGATTGAGCTTCTTAAAGAAAAACGCCAAGCGCTTATTACGCATGCCGTCACGAAAGGCCTTGATCCGAAAGTAAAAATGAAATCCTCCGGCATTGACTGGTTGGGCGATATTCCCGAGAAATGGGAAATTTGGAAGTACGGCCATTTATTTTTATCTTCAATGGGCGAAACTATTTTGCGCGAAGATTTAATAGATGATGGGAAAATTCCTGTCTATTCTGCAACTGAAGAGAATGTTAATTTTGGTTATGTTGATTCTGCGTCTGTAATTTTAAATAAGGGTGATTTAGTAATACCAGCAAGAGGAAATTCTATTGGAAATGTTAAGTTGGTTGATAAACTCTCCACGACGACACAGACAACAATTTATTCAAAATTAATAAAGAAAAGTAAAATTGATGTCCGTTATGTCTTGTACTTACTCGCGGGATTAAAGAATATTTATTTTTTCTTTGATAGGACAGCAATTCCTCAAATAACAGTTGATCAGGTTCAAAATAATGATTTATGTATCCCATCGCTTATAGAGCAGGAAACCATCGCTGATTTCTTAGACCGCGAGACAACAAAGATTGACGGAATAATCAAGAAAGTTGAAACCCAAATAGAAAAACTGCAAGAATATCGGCAGGCGCTTATATCAAACGCCGTAACCGGCAAAATTAAAGTTTAAACATTATGGACACATCAGAAAAATCATTTGAAGCGCATATTGAAGAAGTTCTGGTTGCTTCGGGCTATCGCAAGCGCGAGCCGAAAAATTATAACCCCGAATCGTGTCTGGACGAGGACATGCTTTTTGAGTTTATTTATGCCACACAGCCCAAGGAATGGGAGAAATTAAAACAACAACACGGCGAAGAAGTGAAGAGCAAATTTGTTTATCGCTTAAGGCAGGAAATTGAAAAACGCGGGACGCTGGATATTCTTCGCAAAGGAGTAAGCGACTATGGCTCGCGGTTTAATCTTGTCTATTTTACTCCGGAAAGTTCGCTCAACCCCGAGCACGCGCAACTTTATAAAAATAATATTTTCTCGCTTATCCGACAGGTGAAATTCAGCACTAAAGACGAAAAATCGCTTGATACCGTTATTTTTATCAATGGCCTGCCGATCTCAACACTGGAGCTCAAAAATTATCTTACCAGACAGAATGTTCAACATGCGATTAAGCAATATCGCTATACTCGCGATTGGCGAGAGCCCCTGTTTATGTTCAAGCGATGCCTGGTGCATTTTGCGGTGGATAACGATCTCGTATATATGACCACCCGACTTGCCGGAAAATCCACCTATTTTTTGCCGTTTAATAAGGGGTTTGAGAACGGAGCCGGCAACCCGGTTAACCCGAGCGGATTTAAGAGCGCGTATCTTTGGGAAGAAGTGTTGCAGAAGGACAGTTTATTGCAGATTATCGCCGAGTTTATGCTCGTTTCTATTGAGGTAACGACATATGAAGAGGGCGAGCAGAAAGAAAAAGAAATGCTTATCTTCCCGCGCTACCACCAGTTGGATGCGGTGAGAAAAATGGTTGCTCACGCGCGAGAACACGACGCGGGGAAAAATTATCTTATTTGGCACAGCGCCGGGTCCGGCAAGACCAAGACGATTTCCTGGCTCGCTCATAAACTCGCAAGCTTACAATCATCTTATAATGTAAAAATATTCAATTCCGTTATCGTGGTTTCGGACAGACGGGTTATTGATAAACAGCTTCGCGACGAGGTATTGCAATTCCAGCAAGTTGAAGGAGTGGTGCAAGCGGTTGAAAAACATTCATCGCAGTTGAGAGATGCGCTGGATACCAGCAAGAAAATCATCGTTACCACCCTCCAGAAGTTTCCTCATATTGTGGATGAAATCAGCAAACAAACCGACAAGAAATTTGCCGTGATCGTTGACGAGGCGCATTCATCGCAAAGCGGCGAAAGCACGAAGAGCTTAAAAAAGGTTTTAGGGTCGTTGGAAGAGGCGGAAAAAGAAAATACCGCAGAAGAAGAACTGACCGCCGAAGATGAAATTTTGCGAAAGCTTTCGGGCCGCGGCCGGCAAAAAAATATCAGCTTTTTTGCTTTTACCGCCACGCCAAAGGGGAAAACGATGGAACTTTTCGGCACGAAAAACGCCGACGGGACATTCTCTCCGTTTCACCTTTATTCCATGCGTCAAGCAATTGATGAGGGATTTATCCTGGATGTATTGAAAAACTATACAACTTTTCAAACCTATTTCAATCTGATTAAGAAAATTGAGGATGATCCGCAGTACGAAAAGAAAAAAGGGATTGCCCTTCTAAAATCGTATGTGGAACTGCACGACCATGCTATCGGCAAAAAGACGGAATTAATTATTGAACATTTTTTGAGCCATGTCGCGCGTAAAATAGACGGCTACGCAAAAGTGATGGTGGTGACGCGTTCCCGTTTGCACGCGGTGCGCTACAAACTTGCGTTTGACCAGTATATAAAAGAGCATAAACACCCGATTAAAACTCTTGTGGCATTTTCCGGGACCGTTAACGACGGCGGGAAAGAATATACCGAACCGGGTATGAATAATTTGCGAAGTGAAAAGCTTACCGTGGAGACATTCAAATTGCCGGAATACAAGATTTTGATCGTTGCTAACAAATTCCAGACCGGTTTTGACCAGCCGTTTTTGCATACCATGTATGTTGATAAGAAGCTCGGCGGCGTGATGGCTGTGCAAACCTTAAGCCGTCTTAATCGCACGCACAAAGGAAAGGATGACACAATGATTCTTGATTTTGCCAATCATGAAGAAGAAATCCAGAAGGCATTTCAGCCGTACTACGACAAAGCAATACTGACCAAAGCGACCGACCCGAATAAGCTCTACGATCTGGAGCGTAAGTTATATGAGTTCAATATTTTTGTAAAATCTGATGTCGAGAAGTTTGCTAAGGTTTTCTTCAAGCGCGGGGCTACGCAGGAGAAGTTACATCCTTTGTTAGACCCGATCGTTGAAGAATATCTGAAACTGGAGAAAAAAGAAAAGACAAATTTCCGCGACCAGCTCAAAAACTATATCCGCCTCTATGCATTTTTGTCGCAGATCGTCTCGTTTAAGGATGTGGGCTTGGAAAAACTCTATGCGTTTTTGCGGATGCTCGGCAGAAAGTTACCGGCAGATAAAGAGCGCCTTCCTGTTGAAATCACCGACAATGTAAATATGGATACTTATCGTGTTCAGCAAATTTCAAGCGGGAGCATTGAGCTTGAAAAGACGACCGGCGAGCTTAAACCGGCTGAAGGACTTGGGACCGGTAAGCGCGCGGGAGAAGAAAAAGAATTTTTGTCACGGATTATCGAGGAGGTTAACGAGCGGTTTGGCACTGATTTCACCGAGGGTGACAAAGTATTTTTTGCGGAATTGGAGACGCGTCTCGCCGGTAACGAGACCTTGAGTGAAAGCGCGAAAACAAACACTAAAGAAGCCCTGAAGCTGGTTTTCGCGCATATCTTTGAAGATCAACTGCACACGATGGTTGAATCTAATTTCGACATCTATAAGAAGATTGTAGAAAACGCCGAATTCGGCCAGTTCATCAAAGAAAAAATTTTTGAAGAGGTGTATTCAAAATTAAAATAACCCAAAAATAAATCCAAGCAATCTACGACAACTATGTGGACGCAACAGTAAATGTTTACGCGCAATAATTTTTAAGCGGCAAATTTACTCACTATGCCCAGTTTACAACATCCGCGCGTTGCTCTAATTCTAGTCAACTATAACAGCGGACTGTATTTAGAAGATTTATTTGACTCTTTGGAGAAGGTGGACTTTCCGCGCGATTCGTGCGATATTTTTTTTGTAGATAACGCATCTTCGGACGGATCGGTTGAGTGTGTGAAAAAACGCGGGTGTTCTTTTCCGTTTCCGCTCTCAATTATTGAGAACTCGTCAAATCAAGGCTTTGCCGGAGGTAATAATCGCGGTATAGAAAAAGCCCTTAAAACTTACAAATATGATTACGTTGCTCTTTTGAATGTTGACACAATAGTTGATCCTTTGTGGCTAAAAGAGCTTGTGGAATTAGCAAACGGCGATAGTTCAATCGGAGTAGCGCAGTCAATGATTCTTTTTCACAATAAGCCTGATCTTATAAATACTTCGGGCAATATTCTGCACTATCTCGGCTTTGGTTGGAGCGGAGAGTACTGCAAAAAATTGCCAACCGTCAACTACAAATCACAAATTCGTGATATCGGATACGCATCCGGCGCCGCGGTTTTGTACAGATTAAGCGCGTTGCAGAAAGTGGGATTTTTGGAAGAGCGATTTTTTATGTATCATGAGGACTTGGAGTTGAGTTGGCGTCTGCGGCTTGCCGGTTATCGCGTTGTTTGTTCCCAAAAATCAATCGTATATCACAAATACCAGTTTTCAAGAAATCAAAAGAAATGGCTTTGGGTTGAAAGAAATCGGTTGCTGACCTTTTTTACAATGTATCGCCTTCGAACAATTTTTGTGTTCATGCCAGTATTTATTGCAACAGAACTTGGTATTCTTTTGTATAGTTTAGCCGCCGGCTGGTTTATTCAAAAATTACAATCGTATTTAGAAGTTCTCACTTCAGTTTCATGGATACGGCGAAAACGCAAAGAAATTAAATCCATCAGGCGAGTTTCTGACCGCGCGATTCTTTCCTCTATGGCAGGTCGTTTTAATTTCGGAGAAATCCAAAATCCGCTCATTCAAGGAGCTGGATTTTTATTAGAGGCTTATTTTAAGATCGTTAAGCATCTTGCGCCAAAATCATTATGATTTTTATTTTTCTTATTAACACTTTAGTTATTATCAATATCCATTTTCTGCATTCCTCTCTGTTTGGCGCGTTATTTTTAGTTTTATATCTCATAGTAAACGGCTATTTTGTCGGAAAAGTTACAGGGAAATTGTTTTTTATTCAAGAATCAATGATTCGTCTTCTATTTGGCGCATTGATTGTATTTCTCGCTGTGGCCTCTTTTGGCGGCATTTTTATCACTTTTTTCAGATTTAACGATTTTATTCTTTCCGGTGTTACCCTTCTTGTTTCATTAATCGCCATGGAGATTTCTGAACATAACAAAGGTTTGTTTTCTGTAAGTATGATGAGAGAAATCATTTTTAATGTTCTGCGGAGTTTTCGCGCGATCGCGAGAGAATTGGTAAATGCGCCTATTCCATCGGTGCGAACGCTTATTCTTATCGCGATCATACTTCTTTTTGGGCTCGGTTTTTATACTCTTTTTTCACTATCTTATGCGGAAATATACATAAAAACGCCGTGGGATGTTATACCAGATCAGTTTGTTTTAGTCATCGCGCTTCTCTCTTTATGGCTCTTATACAAAATTTTTACAAAACCTGCGTTTTTTCTTCTCGTTCCGATAATCCTTTTTTCGCTTTTGCAACATTTGTATATCCCGGCAGTATATCGTCTGCCTTATGGCGGGGATACTTGGCGGCATACTGCCTCTATGATGGAGATAGAAGATAATGGCTTTTTATCCTCGTCATCATACGATACTTTGAAGATTGGTTCGTTTATAATGCCTTCCTCCGTATTTACAACGTCTTCATATGCATCGTTTTGGGCAGGTGGAATTTTTTTGAACCGTGCGCTGAATGTGGGCTTGATCTCAATAATGGTTTGGTGGCAATATCTTATTTTTTCTCTTGCATTGCCGATTTTGTTCTTTTTACTTTTTGACTGCATTTGTGATAAAAATCGTTCGGTGTCTCTTTTAGGAGCGTTTTTACCTTCCTTGTTTTTCCCAATGCAGGCTTATGGAGCAGTATCGCTTCCTGTTGGATTTGGTTTTCTTGTGTTTATGATATTTTTGCTCGCGACAGTTTTTTGGCTTAAAAAACGCGAAAAAAAATATTTTATAGCTCTTTGTATAGTATTGATTTTACTTGCAATACAGTATGTTGTATATGTGCTTTTTGGAGCTCTGATTTTAGGATTTTTGATTGTTCAAAAGAGAACATCGCGCGTTCTAAGGATTGCCTATCTTATTGTAAGTAGCGCGCTTGTGCCGATTATCAGTTTATTTGTGAGCCCAAATGCGCGCCTTGATATTCTCACAACCGGCGCTAGTCATATACTGGATTTTTGGAAACATACACTTTTATATCTTTTCGGGCTGAAGGGGATGGACGGGTACTATCTTCACACAGGAAATCTACTCTGGCACAGTATGCGCGATCGTCTGACAGATTTGCCGTTATTTTCATGGAATTATCTTGATACGCTTCTTTTTTTCTGTTTTGTCGCGGCGATAAGCGCGAGCATATTTTGGATGTGCCGCAGACGCGCGATCAATAATAATCCGGTTTCCGCGCTTTTTCTGTATATATTATTTATAGGGCTTATGAGCATTTTTCTTGATCGCTCGTATCTTGGCGGCATTCATCTTTTAACTGAACGGTTAGACTTGATTATTGACACAGCGTTTATTTTTTTTCTTATAGGCGGGTTTATTTCCGTTCGCGACAGATATGGAAGACAGCCCATTTTTTTATGGACGAGCATTGTGATACTTGCCGTTATGGTCGGTTCAACATACTCTTCAGGCCCGATTCACGGACGAGTTACGATGAGCCATTACAACGCAATGCAGGCGCTTTACGTTGATATGCTCAAAACAGGGAGAACTGATTATTGCGTGCTTTCCGAACATTTTCCGCTTGCGGCTCTTGAGTCCTCATCGCGCGGGCGAGTTAAAAACGGTAATTTCCCGATTAAATACGGCTATCTGGAAGAAGGCGGCAAGATTTTTATAAAGATGTTTTCGCGCCCTGATATTTTATGGATGAAAGAGGCCGCGCAAAAAAGTAAAACCCGCGGCTGTTATTTCGTGCTTGATCAGCGATTTCTTGTTGACTGGAATAAAACGCAGATTCGCTGGCTATTAGGACGCGAGGTAATTGAAGTTGACGATGTGCATATTTGGCGGTATGATATTTCTACTTTATGATTTCTCAAACCTTTGCTGATAAAATTTCTAAACAGGATTACACAAAAAAAGCCCTTATTGAAGGGGTAAAAATTATTGATATTTCATACTTTACAGACGACGGCGGCGCGTTTTGCGAGATTGCGCGAATTTTGGATGACGCGGGCGTTCGCGATCATTTTGCGGAATTTAAACTCAAGCAGATCAATTGGTCGCAAATTGAGCCAGGGCTTATAAAAGCAGGGCATTTGCATAAAAATCAGGAAGATATCTGGTTTGTGCCTCCAACGGACAGGGTGCTTGTCGGGCTTATGGATGTGCGGACAGGGTCGCCAACTCTTGGCGCGAAAATGCGTTTTGTGCTTGGAGCCGGGCGCGCGAGATTGTTGTATATACCGAGAGGAGTTGTTCATGGATGTGCGAATCCTTACACAAAACCCATGACTCTCATTTATCTTGTCAATCAAAACTGGACCGACGACCCGGAAAAAAGCGATGAATTTCGCATTGACTACAGCGAGTTCGGGGAAGGATTTTGGGAGATGGTAAAAGGATAAAATATTTACACCGTATGAATCTTACCTCAAAAACTGTTCTTGTAACCGGCGGCGCGGGGTTTATGGGGAGCCATTTTGTCCGGTATCTTTTGGAACATTATCCGCATTACCGCATTGTAAACGTAGACAAGCTATCCTATGCCGGAAACCTTGATAATCTTATAGGAATCAAGGAAGAAAGCAGGCATCATTTTATTTTAGGAAACATTGCGGATGAGGTTATCGTTCGCAATATATTTAAGATGGAGAAGCCGGATTTTGTAGTAAATTATGCGGCGGAAACGCTTGTTGACCGATCTATTGCCGGCCCTAAAATTTTCGTGGAATCAAACATAATCGGCACGCATAATTTGCTTGAAGCTGTTAGAGAGTTTGATCATATCAAAAAATTTGTTCAAATTTCAACCGACGAGGTGTATGGCGAGATTCTTCTAGGAAGCGCCACAGAGGAATCGGTGTGCCGCCCGAGAAATCCTTATGCGGCAACCAAAGCAGGAGCTGATCATTTAGTAACGTCGTATATCAATACTTACAATGTTCCAGCTGTCATCACCCGTTCGTGCAATTTTTACGGACCAAATCAGTATCCTGAAAAAGTGATTCCGATTTTTATCACCAACTTACTGGAAGGTAAAAAAATCTTTATCCATGGTGACGGCGGCCAAACCCGCGAATGGATTTTTACCGACGATCATTGCCGTGCTGTGGACGCGGTTCTTCATAAAGGCGAAATCGGAGCAATCTATAATATCTCATCCGGTGAAAGCAGAAGCGTGTTTGAAATTGCAAACGACATCTGTTTATGCATGGAGCGCGATTCAAGCGAGATAAAGTTTACTCATGATCGGCCTGGAAATGATCGTCGATACGCTCTTGATTGGAAAAAAATGCGCAATCTTGGCTGGGAGCCGATTCATAAATTTTGCGATGGACTCGCTCACACTATTGAATGGTATCGCAATAACCAAACATGGTGGAAGAGAATTACAGAAATGCCTGAATTTCAAGAATATTACGAGCATAAATATTTAACTGTGCAGTAGTTTCATGGATACGTTTTTTTCTTACGCTCGCGGGAGCTATGTCCAGACAGAACAATTAGCATTGCCGTTTATGGACGATATACTCGGCACCTTGCGCGGGTATCGCATTTTTACCGCGGCGCGAACAGTGCGCGGGAAGGTATTTCATTTAGACGATCATGTGAATCGTCTTTTTGATTCTGCGGCAGAGATTTATATGGAGATGCCGCATACCAAAGAAGAGTTGAAACGTGTTGTGGAAGAGACTGTTGCAAAGAACAATAGAGAGACAAGCGGCGATCTCTTTGTGGAAATTTTATTTAGCGGTGGGCCTGCGGACGCGATCGGAGTTCTTCCTATAGGACCGGCGCATCTATACATTATCGTATTTCCGTTGAAACCGCGTCCCGAGAGTTTCTATCGAGACGGTATTTCGCTTGCGGCTTATCAGTATGAACGGCAGTTTCCATCGGTTAAACTTTTAAATTACGTTGGCGGAGTTATCGCTAATCAAACTGTTGTAAAACAACATAATGCCCAAGATGCCCTGTTTGTGAGCGTTTCTCCCCCGCATTATATTTTAGAAGGAACGACGTTTAATTTTTCTCTTGTTTCCGATGGCGTTCTCTACACGCATCCATTTGACGGCGCTGTACTTCACGGAATTACGCTTGATATTACGCTTAAACTCGCGCGAGAAAAGAATATTCTTGTGAAAAGAGAACGCCTGCCGTATGAGGCGCTTCGCTCCGCAGACGAGGCATTTATTACCTCTGTGGGTCGAAATATCATTCCAGTTATTCGCGTTGACGATATTGTGATCGGGAAAGGCGCTCCCGGCGCTATGACACGTTCGCTAATGAAGGCGTTTGAGGAGTATGTGGCGCAGTATTGACAGGTATCGTAACCGAAGTATATACTTTTGATTGAGTATAGATAACACACAAGTAATATGAAACTTTTTATTCTTGAATACATAGAAAATTTATTAAAAAAGGCGCAATATGAATATGACCCCGCTACGAGTAGTTGGTGCGCTTATGTCCATGACCTTCCAGGCGCGTATGCGCAATCGGATTCTGTTGAGGAGGCGCGAGAAAAACTCACTGAAGTTATAGAAGATTACATTTTGATTAGTTTGCAAAAAGGAGACGCCCTACCTCAATTTGGGAAATCGTTCATTACTACAGACCATAAAAGAGAGTATGCCTAAATTAGCACCTATTGCAAGAAGACACTTAATACAAAAATTAAGAAATTTTGGTTTCAGAGGACCTTTTCAAGCGACAAGACATGAATATATGCAAAGAGACAGTGAAAAAATTTTTATTCCAAATCCTCATGGAAAAGACATTGGCGTACCACTTGTTAAGGCGATTATTGAACAATTAGGAATTTCTCGGGATGAGTTTATGAAATTATAAAATCCGCACAATTGCGGATTTTGTGATTGAAAAAAAGTTGCGCGGTAAAAAAAGAACCCCCAAGTATTCAGCAATTGAAGGCGAACGCTTGGGGGGGGTTCAATCCTAATTCAAGAAAGTTTGTAACCCAGCCTCTTGACAGAGGCGGTGAAATTTTGCCTCCTTTCGGTTAGAAATGAACCATAATTCCGTACAGACAAATCCTCTACTGCCTGTTAGAAATGTTAGAGCGTAGTGAGGTGTGGCTTTTATGCTACATCTTTCCATAACTTCAATTAAAAATGAGAAAATGTAGGCAAATTTTAGCACTTCTACTTCTTCTTCTTATCAAGGAAGAAGTTATAGAAGCGTATGAACAGTGCAAAAATTCCTCATCTTAGGCAAAAACGGAATGCTTGGACAGGCGATTTTGAAGGCATTTAACAAAAATGACTCGGAAGGGACTTCTTTTCATATCATCGCATATGGGCGAGGGGAGTTGGATATTACGAACAAAAAAAGTGTTCATGAGAAAATACAAAAGTTAAAGCCCGAAGTTGTGATCAACGCCACCGGCTATACTAATGTTGACGGCGCGGAGACGGAGCGGGAGAAGGCGTTTGCGGTGAACGCAGAAGGAGTTTGGTACGTTGCAGAAATATGCGCTCAAGTAAAGGCAACTCTTTTCCATTTTTCAACGGATTACATTTTTGACGGCAAAGAACCGGAAGGATATAGAGAAGATGATACGGCGCATATAAATCCTCTGAATGTGTATGGAGATTCAAAACGCGCAGGCGAATTACGAATTGAGAATAAGGAATTGAATTATTTTATAATAAGGACTTCGTGGCTTTACGGCGCGGGCGGGAAAAATTTTGTAGATACACTGCTCACTCGGGCTCGTGATGGACAGATGGAATTTAAGGTGGTTAATGATCAGTTCGGGAAACCCACATACACTGGCGATTTGGCAGAACAAGTTTTATGGTTGATTGAGCGGAGAGGAGAGTTAAAGAGCGGGATTTATCATTGTGCGAATGAGATAAACTCAATTACTCATTCAGTTGCGGGAATTTCGTGGTATGATTTTGCGCGCGAGATTTTTAAACAAGCCCACGAGCTTGGTATTATTAAAAAAGCTCCTTTGGTCGTTCCATGCGCGACCTTTGAATTCCAGCGTCCGGCAAAGCGCCCGCAATATAGCGTTATTCGCAATACAAAATTATCGCCTATGCGGGAGTGGAAAGGCGCGTTGCGAGATTATTTGACCGGCATTTTTCTTGATATTAAAAGGTGATATAATAAACTCACCTATGCACCCGACTATATTAACATTTGCATTAAGCATAATTTTTGGAGCGGTTGCGATTGCAATTTTGTTTATCGCGCCGCTTTTTTTTATTCGCTCGCGTATCAGGCAAAAACTTCGCGAAGATCCCCAGTATAAAGACACAATTTTTCTTATCCGTATGCCGAAAGAATCGGCAAAAGTTAAGGAAGAGAAAGAAAAAGGTGGATCTGGAAGCGCTGTTGAAATTCTGCGCCAAAAAATTGCTCTCACTCAAGCTCTTTTTGTAAATCTTTACGGCGTAGAAAGATCTAATTCGTGGCGGCGATTTTTATATGGACCGGAACACTATCTTTCTTTGGAGATCGTTGTGAAAAACAGGCTCATTTATTTTTACATCGTCGCCCCAAGAAAAATTGCCGGATTTGTTGAACAGCAAATCCACGCCCAATTTCCTGACGCTGAAGTGAGCATTGAAACCGATTATAATATTTTCACAGAGCGCGGAGAGGTTTCCGCTTGCGCGCTATATTTTCGCCGTCCAGATATTCTTCCTGTTAAAACATACCGAGAACTGGAAGCGGATCCGTTAAATGCTATTACAAATAGTTTGAGCAAACTTGACCTACGGGACGGAGCCGCGATTCAAATTCTCGCGCGTCCTAAAGAGCGCGTATGGAGCCGCAAAGGAATGCGCACCGGGTCCGCCATGCAACAGGGTAAAAATTTGTCGCAAGCGATGTCTTCAGGGTTAAATCCGCTTTCTCTGGTTCAAAAAGGGCTTTACGGGTTACTTTCTATTCCAGAATATGCTCTCACGTCAAGTTCAAAAAAAGATAAAGATCTTGGAAAAGGCAGAGAATGGGATAAAAAAAAGGACTATCGTCTCTCGCCGCTTGAAGAAGAGACAGTTAAGCTCATTGAAAATAAAGCGTCGCAGTTTTGCTACACAACCCACATTCGGATCGTCGTATCTTCGGAGATTCCAGGAAACGGGGAGATAATTCTTCATAATATAGCAAACGCGTTTGCCCAGTTTGACGGGGGACAGAAGGGAAACGGTTTCAAGATACGACGTGGAGCCGGCGCGTTGATCTCCCGGTTTATTTTCCGATCCTTTACGCGCGGGAAACTGGCTTTCGTGCTCTCCGCTGAAGAACTGGCGAGCCTCTGGCACATGCCGCTTCCTGGGACAGACACGCCAAACATCGTGTGGCTAACCGCAAAACGCGCGTCTCCGCCATCAAATTTGCCAGAAGACGGAGTTATAATCGGCAAAACCGGTTATCGTGGTATTGAACGAATAGTGCGCATCAAACGCGAGGATCGCAGGCGGCATATGTACATCATCGGGCGTTCAGGTAGCGGAAAGTCTGTTGTAATAGGAAATTTGGCGATTCAGGATATTACAAACGGCGATGGAATATGCGTTCTTGATCCGCATGGCGAGACGGTTGAGTCTATTTTGGAATGTATTCCCAAAAATCGTGTTGACGACGTCATTTATTTTGATCCGTCAGACATGGAGCGGCCCATGGGTTTGAATATGCTGGAGTTTCGCACAGATGATCAGAAAGATTTTGCGGTGCAGGAGATGATCGCGATTTTTTACAAACTGTTCCCGCCGGAGATGATAGGCCCGATGTTTGAGCATAATATGAGAAATGTCATGCTCACTTTAATGGCAGACGAGGAACATCCGGGAACGATTGCCGACATTCCACGGATGTTTACAGACAAGGAATTTCAAAAGTATAAGGTCGCGAAATTAAAAGATCCGGTTGTGAAGTCGTTTTGGGAAAAGGAGATGGCGCAGACAACGGATTTTCATAAGTCCGAAATGTTGGGCTATCTTATTTCCAAAGTAGGCAGGTTTGTGGAAAACGAAATGATGCGAAACATAATCGGACAGCAAAAGAGCGGATTTGATTTCAGAAAAGTGATGGACGAGAAGAAAATTTTGCTTATTAATTTGTCAAAAGGAAGAACAGGAGAGGTAAACAGCTCGCTTTTGGGTTTGATTATCGTTGCAAAATTACAGATGGCGGCGCTTTCTCGCGCTGAACTTCCGGAGTCCGAGCGCCACGATTTTTATCTTTACATTGACGAGTTTCAAAATTTCATTACGGATTCCATTTCAATCATTCTCTCCGAGGCGCGCAAGTATAGGCTGGATTTAATTCTCGCGCATCAATATCTTGGTCAGTTAAAAGATGAGAAAGGCCAGCAAAAAGTTTTGGATGCTGTTTTGGGAAACGTCGGCACGCTCATCGCGTTTCGCGTCGGCGTTGAGGACGCGGAAATTTTCGCAAAAGAATTTTCGCCGGTGTTTAACGAGTACGATGTTGTGAACATTGATAAATATCGCGCGTATGTGAAATTATTGATAGACAACACAGCGGCGCACGCTTTTGACATGGCTACACTTCCTCCTCGCCCCGGAAATCCTGAACTTGCGCGCGCGATTAAAGAACTGTCGCGTTTGAAATATAGCAGAGCTCGCGGTGAAGTAGAGGCAGAAATTTTAGAGCGCACGCAACTTGGCGCGTCATCAAAACGCGCGGATTTCGGCGCAATTGAAGCCAGTTTGTAGTGAGGTTGACAAAATACCTTATCTTACTTTAGAATCATCAAATTATAATCTTATGATCTCCATTGAACACCTCTCCAAAAAATACGGCTTACTGCAAGCGCTGAAAGATGTTTCATTCAGCGTGCAAGACGGGGAAGTGCTAGGATTTTTGGGACCAAACGGCGCCGGGAAATCAACGACGATGAAAATTATCACCGGCTATACCGCGCCCACAGAGGGGAGCGTGAAAGTAAACGGGCTTGAGGTTTGGGAGCACCCGCTTGAAGTGAAACGGCAGATCGGGTATCTTCCTGAATCAGTGCCGCTTTATGATGATATGACAGTTTTGGAGTATCTTCAGTTTATAGGCTCGATCAGGATAAAGGCTAGGAGTGCTTTTAATAGCGGATCACTGCCGCTTGCTGAATCGCTTGCGCGCGTCGTGAAACTTTGCGGGCTCGCGAACGTCGTCCGTCGCCCGATTGGCGAGCTTTCCAAAGGCTACCGCCAGAGAACATGCCTTGCGCAAGCTATTATTCATAATCCAGACATTCTTATTTTAGACGAACCAACCTCCGGGCTTGATCCAAACCAAATTTCTGAAGTGCGGGACGTGATTCGGGAAATTGGACGTGAAAAAACCGTGATGATAAGCACTCATATTTTGCAGGAGGTGCAGGCGGTGTGCGACAGAGTGATAATCATAAACGAAGGTCGCATCGTCGCTCATGGGACAACAGCCGAACTGGAACGCCAATCAGAGAGCGCGCAGTCAGTGTATGTTAAGATGCGCGGGCTGAAAGAGAAAATCCATCAACTGCTCCTTGATCTTCCGGACATCCATGAAGTTCGGCATCGCGATACTGAATCAGCTGATATTTTCGGTTTTGAAGTGACGGCGACTGGCTCTTTAGATATTCGCGAGCGCATTTTCCGCCGCGCGGTTTCTCTTGATACGCCGATTTTGGAAATGCGCGTTGAGCGAGTCAGTTTGGAAGAAGTGTTTAGACAGTTGACGAAATAGAAATTTATTAAAACAGTCTTTGTTTGTAGAGATGCAAAATTTTATGTCTTTACTGAACCAAGGCTTAAAAAAATTTTATGGGGGAAAAAATTCAATCCGATCAATCCGCAGTAGATAAAGCGAGTAATCAAGATTCTGATGTAAAAAGACAACAATACGCTGAGAGATTACAGAAAAGTGGTGCCTTGATTGACAAAGAGAAACGCGATGCTATTGAGAGAGTTAGGAGTGCTGAAGAGAAACAAGTGAAAAAAGAATGGGAGCAAGAGGGCGCAGTAGAGCAAAGGAAGATTTATCCAGAACGTGTTTTAGAGTTGATACAACAGTTGCGGAATCATACAGCAGAAATTAATAGTGCCAGACTTCTCATGGAAGAACTTTTCGGGGATAAAGTGCTTAAGTTAGATTGGTTGTCGGAGAGTAGATTTCTATCAGGGGTTGAACTAAAACAGATTGTAAAAGATGTTATTTCCCAAACCGGTTTCACTAAAGAAGAGGCAGAACCCCTTTGCCAAGAGGCAGAAAAAAGAGGGATGAAAAGGAAGGTGTAATTCTAATACATAAAATAATATGGCAGATACACCACGACCTGAAAATACAGAGACAATGATTGAAAAATTAGGGAAATTTCGTGAACGAGAAATCAGAGATCTTTTGAATAGAGCGGAGCAAGCTCAAGATAAAAAAGAATGGAGAGAGATGGTTGGATTTTTGGAGCTTGTACTGTCCAAATTGAATTCGTGGGACAATAGAAGAGACGACATTACAATGCAAATCAATAAAGCTGTACAATTGCAAAAGGCCGCTTGATAAATACTACATGCACAATATCATCGCCATTTTCAAAAAAGAACTCCGCTCATATTTTAACAGTCCTATCGCTTATATTTTTCTTGTTGTATTTCTTGTTATCGCAAACTGGCTGTTTTTCGGGTCGTTTTTTCTGAACGGACAGGTAACTCTTCGTCCATTTTTTAGCCTTATCCCATGGATTTTTTTAATTATTCTGCCAGCTCTCACAATGAGGCTATGGTCTGATGAGAAAAAAGGCGGAGGCATGGAACTTTTACTTACTCTTCCGATTCGCGACTCCGAGGCTGTGTTTGGAAAATTCAAAGCCGCGTGCGCCATTCTGTGCATCACGCTCTTTTTAACAGCTCCAACTGCGCTTACCGTCGTCTTTCTTGGAAACATTGACGGCGGCGAGATTATTGGGGGATATATTGGAGCATATCTTCTTGGATGCTCAATCATCGCGCTTGGCGCGTTTATGTCGTCAATCACAAAAAATCAGATTGTCGCATTTCTTTTATCTGTTGCGCTTTCATTTATTTTTCTTATAATCGGTCAGGATTACACGTTGGCGCCGTTTTCAGGATTAATCGCGAGTATTTTGAATTTTGTAAGTTTTTTGCCGCATTATCAAACTCTTTCGGGCGGGCTTATCAGTGGCGGAGATGTTGTGTATTTTATAGGAATGATTTTTTTCTTTTTATTTTTGAATACCAAAGTTTTGGAGTCGCGGCAGTATAGGGGATAGTTGAAACTTATGAAATTTTTTACTTCCAAACTCAAATCATCAGCTGATTTTTACTCCCAAATCGCGCTTATGCTCGCGGTTGTAATTCTTGTGGAATTTATTTTCACTCTTTTGCCATTGCGTTTGGACGTCTCCGAAGCTCGCGTATACAGCTTGTCGCCGGTAACGCGCGATACGCTTAAACAACTAAACGATGTCGTTACAATAAAAGGGTATTTTACGAAAGATGTTCCCGGGTATCTTGTAACAGTGCGCGATCAGGTGCAGGATATGCTCAAAGAATATCGCGCGTACGGTGGAGGAAATATCAGAATCTCATTTATAAATCCAAATGAAAGTCCGGAAAAAGCGCAGGAGGCGCAGATGCTTGGAATTCCGCCGCTTCAGTTTAATGTGATCAAAAAAGATAAGCTTGAGGTTGGCGAGGGGTATATGGGCGTTGCGCTGTTATATGGTGCAAAAAGAGAAGTGGTTCCGGTTGTGAAAGACATTGCAACGCTTGAGTTTGATCTTACAGCCGCAATAAAAAAAGTGATCTCCGGCAAAGCGCTTACAGTCGGCATCGCGGAATTTCCTGATCACGCATCAGAGCAAGGCGAACTTCGCATACTCAAAGAGGTGTTAGGACAGCAGTATGCTGTTGAGTTTATTGATATATCAAAAGGAGATTTGATTCCGGAGCAAATAACAACGCTTATAGTTCCCGGCGCGCGAGGGAGTTGGAGCAAGCGGCAGTTGTATATTTTGGATCAGTTTGTGATGAGCGGCCGTGGCGTTCTATTTCTCGTTGACGGCATTAGTGTTGATAACTCCTTGCGTGGAACGCCAAATACAACGAATGTCCTTGATCTTCTGAAGTCTTATGGCGTTACAATTAACAAGGATTTCATTTATGATTCCGTTTATCAGGCGCGGGCGTCGTTTAGCTCCGGGCAAGAATTTTTTTCATTCGTAACGCCTTATGGGTTTTGGGTTAATGTTCCGCCAACATCTTTGAATAAAGACAATCCGCTTGTTAATAAATTGGAGTCAGTGATGTTTCCATGGGTTTCCAGCATATCTCTTAAAGAAGAAAAAGGAGTTGAAACTCTAATTAAAACATCGGACAAATCCAAAATTGTTTCGGATCCAAGCGATCTTTCTCCGCAGTCCGAGCCGGTAGTTTCAGGCAATGGTGGGTATCCGGTTGCGGTTTCATTGAATACCCAACTTTCAAGTTATTTCAATGCGCCAGTACCGCGCGATGAGAAATCCGCAGGCGGCAACGAGCCAGAGTTTATAAAGAAAACCGATCGCGCGCGCATGATGGTTGTGTCGGATGGGGACATGATCACTGACGCATTTATGAATCAGTTCGGAAGCGATGTTCTTTTCATACAGAATCTCGCTGATGGTTTGACGCTTGACGCAACGCTTGCGACAATTCGTTCAAAATCAGTTACCGAACGGCCGATTCGGCCATTAGACGACACGGCGCGCGCGCTTCTGAAGTACGGCAATATCATCGGCGCGCCCCTTGTTGTCGTCCTTTTTGCGATTGCGAGATTTGCATGGAGGAGAAAAATACAGCAGATATGATGACCAAACGCGCTTTTCAAAAAATAGTTCTTGTATTTATTATTGTTGCGCTCGCGCTAATTGCATGGGGTTTGATTCGTTCCTCGTCAATTGAAGATCAAGCGATATTGCCGAAGCTTTCATTTGACAAGTCAGTTAATCGGATTGAAATCGCGTTTGGAGGAAAAACAACGACGCTTGTGAAACAAGGAGAGAAGTGGGAAGCAAAAGAAGGCGATAGTGTATTTCCCGCAGATACAACCGCAGTTGACAGCGTTCTTGGAACGCTTTCAAAACTTGAACTGCAAGATATTGTTTCAAAAAATAAAGATCGGTACGAGGATTTTGAGATTGGAGACTCATCAGCTCTTATCATTTCGTGGCTGAAAAATGATGAAGAGAGAGGCAAGATGTATATTGGCGGCCAAGATTACGCTCGCGGAGGCGATTATGCGCGAATTGGCGAGGCAGAGTCTGTTTATTTAACAAGAGAGCCAATCCGTTCATACTTTGCCCGCGGCAGTTTCAAAAATTTGGGCCTTGTTGAAATTTCAGACGCCGCGCTTGTGTCAAAAGTTGCGTGGGAATATCCGGACGCGGCAGTTTCAATGACTCTGCTGAAGAAAAATCTGGATAAAGACGCGGAAGAATGGATTTTTGAAAACGACTCCGGAGTTTTGGTTAATCAAGATGCGGTGAAAACATTCTTGAGTTTTCTTGCATCGTTTCAGGCTGATGATATTAAAAAGTATGACGCCTCTGCAGAATACGGATTCGTAAAACCCGCGCTCACGGTTCGCGCCACTATTGACGGAAAAGAGGAAATTCTCGCTATAGGCGGAAAAACATCAGATGGATCTTCGTATTACGCTCGCGTTTCAGGCCGCGACCTGTGGGTGTATCTTATCGGAAGTCAATTAGTGAACGATCAATTGATGAAGCGCCGCGCGGATTTTGAAAAGAAAGAGGATAAGAGTCAATTGTAAGAGAATTCGCCTAACTTGACAAAAAATATAAAAAAAGTTATCGTTTTTTCAAAGTTAAGTTTTGAAAACTATAAAATCGTTTATACCCGAAGGAGAAGTAGGTTATGGATTTTAGCTTTAAGAGAGCCGCGGGCGGTGGAAGCGCGGCGCTAAAATGTAACCGAACGCGCCTTCGAGGAGATGTCCGCGGGAAAATCGCGGATCGGAGAGCCGTCCGTAATCAAGCGGCAGAGCGTGTTGTCTATTTTTGATAAAGCGCTCATAAGGCGTGTGTGAGGAAATGCGCACGCGAAGAAAGGTGGTACCACGAGAACTCTCGTCCTTTCAACATCAGATTTTTTGATGTTGAGCGGATGGGAGTTTTTTTGTTTACGCAGAAAGGAGGTGAAAAAATATGCAATGGCATTAGACAAACTTACTACAGCAACAGGCACAGAGGAATTGCTCGCGCTAGCACTTGAAGCAAAAAGATTAACAATACGCGCACGTGAAATTAGAACTCTTTATCAAGAAGTCAAAGATTTGTACCTACGAGAATATGGAAAGTTTAATCCAGAACAAGAAAAATCAGTTGGATAAATTTGTTCTTTATTAGCAATTTGCACCTAACATCATATAAACATCTACCATGAACACAAAAACATCTTATCAAAAAGTCTCATCCTACGAGGCTCAAAAAGGTCAAGTAAAAAAATGTGTATTGTTATATTCTGGCGGTTTGGATACGTCCTGTATGTTAAAGTGGATTCAAGATGCGTATGAGTGCGAGGTCATCGCTCTTACGCTGGACGTAGGACAGCAAGCCGATAATTTAGAAGAAATCAAGCAAAAAGCGATTAAGCTTGGCGCGGTAAAAGCGATTGTAATAGACGTAAAAGATGAGTGCGCTACCGAGTACATCGCAAAAGGGATTAAAGCAAATGCATGTTATCAGGGAGAGTATCATTTATCAACGCCAATCGTGCGGCCTCTTTTGGCAAAGAAGGCAGTAGAGATTGCTTTACTGGAAGGCGCAGAGGCAATAGCTCATGGTTGCACTGGCAAGGGAAATGATCAAGTGCGGCTTGATGGAGCGATTATCACGCTTGCACCGCAGTTAAAAATTATCGCGCCTGTACGAGAATGGGCAATGGGACGTGATGAAGAGTTAGCGTACGCGGCGCGTAACGGCATTCCGGTAAAACAGACCGTAGACGCGCCGTATTCGTATGACGATAATATGTGGGGCGTAACCGGCGAGGGAGGAGAAATAGAAGATCCTAAAAAAATACCGCTTTATGAAAAAATTGTTGACGCGATGAATTTGCCGGAACACGCGCCGGACAAGGCAGAAATTGTTGAAATTTGTTTTGAAAACGGGTTGCCAATTTCGTTAAACGGTAAGGCGTTAAAACTTTCAGCGCTGATACAGGCATTAAACAAAATCGGAGGCGAGCACGGCGTTGGCATTGTTACCTTGATAGAAGATCGGTTGGTTGGTTTGAAAGTGCGGGGCGTATATTGGGGGCCCGCGGCGCATATAATTATTGAAGCGCACAAGAATTTGGAGAAGCTCGTTTCAACGCGGGAAGAAAACGAATTTAAAGCGCTTGTTGATACGAAATGGGCGTATTTGTGCTACGGGGCAAAATGGTTTGAACCTCTCATGGAAAATCTCAATGCCTTTATTGACAAGATGAACGAGAAGGTAAACGGCGCCGTAACAATACAGTTGTATAAAGGTAACATGTGGGTGGTTGCGGTTGAATCACCTAATAGCTTGTTTGACGCAGATTTAGCGACGTTTAACAAGTCTGTCGCTTTTAATCAAAACGCCTCCGCGGGGTTTATAGAGATTTATAACCTTCCAGCAAAAATCGCGCGGGCGGTGAAGAAAATTTGACATTATGCCCCAAAAACAACAAAAAATTCATAAGCTCTGGGGCGGAAATTTTTCCCATTTGCCGCCGCAACATATCCTTGATTTTGCTTCTGGCTCCGACGTAAAGGGTAAAAAACCTTATGACGAACGATTGATCCCCTACGACATTGCGGTAAACCAAGCCCATGTAAAGATGCTTTCAAAACAGCAGATTATATCGGCGCAAGATGCGCGGTTGTTGCTTAAAGGTTTAGAAGAGATTAAAGCGTTATACAAACAAGGCAAGTTTACTCTTTCTGAAGGTGTTGAAGATGTTCATACCGCAATAGAGGTATATCTTATTAAAAAGTATGGAGTTGCCGTTGGCGGAAAAGTCCACACAGCTCGTTCCAGAAACGATCAAGTGGCAACAGATATGCGGTTGTACCTTAAAGATCAGACAAAGGTTTTTATAGTTGAGTTGACGCAACTGATTTTTGCACTTCAGCAGCTTAAAAAGAAGTACGCGTGTGTAAAAATACCCGGATTTACTCACCATCGCCCGGCTATGGTTACTACTTTAGGGGTTGTATTTGGCGCGTGGAAAGAGGGCGTCGTTCGGGACAAAATGCGATTTAAGCAGTGGCTTACTCTCTACAACAAGAGTCCGCTTGGAGCAGGAACTGGCTATGGAACGAGTTTCCCTATTGATCGCAAATATACGGCAAAGCTCTTGGGTTTTAGCGGGGCAGAGCCAAATATACTTGACCCTATCACTAATCGCGGCGAGACAGAAACAGCGTTTGTTTTTACCTGCGCCTTAATGATGAAACATTTTTCTCAAATCGCGCAAACCCTTATTCTTTGGTCTATGCCGCAGTTTGGCTATATTAGTTTGCCTGATGGATTCTGCACAGGCTCTTCAATTATGCCTCACAAGAAAAACCCCGATGTGCTGGAGGTGATCAAGGCAAAAGCCGCTATTCTATACGGCGCATTGCAGAGCTTGCTTGCCATAAACAGCGGTAATTTTATTGGCTATAACCGCGATACCCAGTGGACAAAATATCTTGTGATGGACGCGGTAGACGAGAGTTTTCCCGGGATCAAAGTTTTAAAAGAACTGTTCGGAGCTTTGAGTATTAACGAGCACGTTCTTGTAAAGGCGTGTAAAGAAGACGATATTCTCATAACATGCGCAATGGAAAAAGAAGTCCAGCAAACAGGGCAGTCGCTTCGAGCGGTAAAGCAAAGAGTGGAGAAAGCACTTAAGATATGATGGCCGTAAACAAGTTTAAGTGAGCGCCGTTATTCATTGTCCAAAAGCCAAAAGTTGTAGTATAGTATTTATTGTTATGCGTTTAACTGTTGATCCAAAACTTTTTGAACAATTCCCGGAGCTTCGCGTTGGCGTGGTTGTGGTTGAAGGCGCGGATAACGCGGGAGCGGGAGCTGAAATTTTGAAATTGTTGCGTTTATGCGAGCGCGAGGCGGGAGAAAAATACGGCGCAAGCGCATTAGGAGAGATGCCGCAAATCGTCTGCTGGCGTCGCGCGTATAAATCTTTTAGCGCGAACGATTATCGCAGTTCTGTTGAAGCGTTACTTCGCCGCGCCATAAAAGGCGACGCGCTTCCGGACATTAACCCGCTTGTAAACCTTTACAACGCGCTTTCGTTAAAATATTTTATCCCTTTTGGCGGCGAGGATTTGTCGCGCGTGGAAGGTGATATTGTTTTAGGATATGCGCTCGGCGACGAGCCGTGCGTTTTAATTGGGGAGTCCGAAAATCGTCCGCCAAAGCAGGGTGAGATTGTCTATAAGGATGATGCGGGCGTATTATGCCGCCGCTGGAACTGGCGGGAGGCAGATCGGACAAAGTTAGAAAAATCAACCACTCGCGCCATTTTAGTGTGCGAGGATTTGTTTTCCGAGAGTGATGAGCTAGCAGAGAACGGGTGTAAAGAAGCGCTCTCATTCGCGCAAGAATTTTTATACGCACAGGGGCGAGTTGCTGTGTTGTCGGAGACGGTTACAGAATTTGCGGACTAAACTCATCTTTTATTCTTATTTCTAAAATTTATGGGCATAGAAGATAATCAAGAACAATTTGCAGAAGCTTTCCTTGCGGAGAAGAAAGCAAAGTATCAAGCTCAATTAAAGAAAATCATTAATGTTGAGCTTACTCCAGGAAACATCGGCACTTTTTTAGGAAAATCGCTCTCCGATCTTTCTAGTCTTGCAGACGAGGCAAGTCATGACTACGCTTCCGTAAAAATAGTTCCAGGAGAAAACCAGACAGCCATTGAAGACGAGGCGTTTAAGTTTTTTCAGTTGAATGCGATTCCGGAGTTGCTTGATACTATTGAGGAGAAACGAAAGACGCTTGACATAGTTAATAAGCATATTGCAAGTTCGCTTATCAAGGTTCCTACAGTGCATACTCCGCCAGATTTGCGGGAAGATCCTGAAAGTGAAGGCGATGGGGAGATGAAACCGCGTGAGGACTGTGATCGTCTTAAGCTCGTGCTTTATATTTTGATTCACGATTTTAAGTTAGATTTGGCAGAAGCCATATTAACTTCTGGGGTTAATACCCCGGAGATGAGGCGAAAGGAGAGTTATATTACGGTTGATGTTCCAGAACTTAACCGGATACTTGAAGTATGCGATGAAGTCGGTAATCGGACGTTTGTTTATAATCGGAAGAAAGTTTTTGAATTTAGTGAAACCGCAGATAGTTTGCGCGCGATGAAAAAGCATGAGAAACGAGCATGGTTGCGGCAAAATCCCGGTAGCGGCATATCATTTGTTGAAGGACAGCATTGGCGTGATCATGTTGCAGTATATCTTTCGGAAGAAGGAGAACCATTATTGGTTGAGCAAAAGGCGAGCGATGACCAAAAAATACCTTTTAAGGAGGCGGATATTGAATCATTGTCGTCCGTTGCCAGAGGAGAAAACGACCAATATCGCAATTTTTGGACAGACGAAAAATTCGGCAAACATTGGGGATCGTTAAATGCGATTGCGGATAAGTTGGTTATTGATCGCCGCGCGCTTGAAAGAGCTATTCGCGGAATCGCGATCTTGCCTATGGAAAACCGATTGAGTGATGCAGTTGGTAATGTCATTTCAAAGGCGTACTGTCTTGAGGAGGTTGCGGCGTTGCTAGTTGTCCGAGAGCTTATGCAACATACGCAGGAGATGAGAGAAAAGCAAATCGCGGTGCGAAAAGATAATCCGGCAACTCAAGACATTGCAGGTTTTGGGAGAGATCCAGATGGCAACCATTTAGGTAGTGTAAAGAGAATTGCTAATAAATTAGGCATCCATCCTCAAGCATTGAATCGCGCTATTAATGAAATCGACGAATCGCATATTCTTAAAAAGAAGAAATTGCGCAGTTCAGCAGGTCATGCAATTTCAAACGCTTACTGTCTTGAGGAGCTTCGCGAGCATCCTGTTGTGCAGAAACTCATAAACCGCGCGCAGGAGAGGAGATCAAAGCCATCTGTGGCGCGAAAAGATAATCCGGCAACTCAAGACATTGCAGGTTTTTGGAAAGATCCTGAGGACGGCAGACATTTTGGTTCACTCAATAGGATTGCGGAGAAATTAGGCATTAGCCGCCGGACGCTTACAAAAATCATTAAGCGCGAACTCGGGTTATTTATCGGGATCGACATGTTACGAGATGAAGGTGGTAAATTTATTTCAAAAGTATACTGTCTTGAGGAGGTTGCGGCGCTTGCTTCGGTGCAGGAAAATCAAAATGATTTTTAGTTTATCAGCATGACGTATCAAACCGTTCAACAATCTATTCAATCTGTCATCACAGAAGCTGTGAGGAAACTTGGTGTAGCAGAATTGCCGGAGATACGTTTTACAGAACCCCCCTCTCCCGACATGGGCGACATCAGTTTTGCGTGTTTTGAGGTTGCAAAGGCAATTAAAAAAAATCCGGCTGAAGTCGCGTGCGAGCTTGCAGAAGCGATCCCGCCAAACGAGATTATAAAAGAGGCGCGGGCGGTTGGTCCGTATGTGAATTTTTTTATCAGAGACGAGGCGCTGTTTGAGAGCATCGTTCTACGCGCGCGCGAGGATGTAGAACAAGTCGGGAAGAGCGATATCGGCAGGGGCGAGATAATCGTCTTGGAATATCTCTCTCCAAACACCAATAAACCGCTCCACATCGGACACATACGAAACGCCTGTTTGGGAGATGCAATGGCGCGAATTTTAGAAAGCCAAGGGTGGAAAGTTGAACGCGTGCAAATCATCAACGATCGCGGCGCGCATATTTGCAAATCAATGCTGATGTATCAAAAGTATGGAGAAGGAAAAACGCCGCAACAAGATGGTGTAAAGCCAGACCATTTTGTGGGCAAATTTTATGAGATGTTTGAGCGCGAAGCCGCAGAACATCCAGAGTTGCAAGAAGAAGCGCAGGAGATGTTGCGCAAGTGGGAGAGCGGGGATAAGCAAACACGCGAATTGTGGCAGAAATTAAACGACTGGGTTTATGAAGGATGGAAAGAGACTATTGCCAATTTGGGCGTTGAAAGCGAGAAAGATCGTTTATACTACGAAAGCGAGATTTACGAAAAGGGCAAAGAGGTGGTGGAAAAAGGTTTAAGACAGGGCATTTTTTACAAACGCGATGACGGCGCCGTTGAGATAGATTTAACTGCCGAGGGCTTGGATAAAAAAGTGCTTTTGCGGTCGGACGGCACGAGCATTTACATCACGCAGGATTTATATTTGGCAGAGTTGCGCGCAGAAGAATATCCAAAAGCGAGCACGTGTATCTATGTCGTTGGCAAAGATCAGGAATATCATTTTAAGGCTTTGTTTATTTTATTGAAAAAGCTCGGGCTGAATAAAACGTATTACCATTTGAGTTATGGGCTGATGCGCTTAAAAGAAGGCAAGATGTCGTCGCGAAAAGGCACCGTTGTGCACGCTGATGAGTTGATTGAAGAGGTGTATAACTTGGCTGGTAACGAGTACATAAAACGATATAAACTTGATTTTCGCGCACAGAGGAGTGACATGTCCCGTCTTGAGGCAAACAGACATACAAGAGAGTCAACAAAAAGAACAGAAGAGGAGATCATAGATGATCTAAAAAATCAAAGACAGGAACAAGTTTTCGCGATTGGTCTCGCCGCTTTAAAATACTATCTTTTAAGTGTTGATCCCAGCAAGGATATTATTTTTGATGCAGAACAAGCGGTGCGGTTTGAGGGAGCAACGGGGCCGTATATACAGTATACGTACGCGAGAATGCGGAGTATAAGAATCAAGAATCAAGAATCAAGAATTGAGAATGCCGCAAGGGCGCAAGAATTTGAAATTGTGCTCAATCAAGAGGAGCGCGTTATTATCAACAAACTCGCGCAATTTCAATCAATTATAGAAAAATCTGCACGAGAGTACAGCCCGGCGCATCTTGCGCACTATCTTTTTGAACTTGCCGAAAGCATCAATTCGTTTTATCATAAACATCAGGTTCTGAAGGCGGAAGAAGGAGATCGCGAAAAACGCCTCGCGCTTTTAGACGTCTGTGCCGTTGTCCTTAAAAAAGGGTTATCGCTTTTAGGTATAGAGGCGGTGGAGAGGATGTAAAATAGTTGAGATCAAAGATCAAACAGGGAAGTGGGACATTCCGGGCAGTACGCGCGTTGCCGTGCTGTCTGACGGAAGCACTACATTTGAAGAAGTGACCGCGTGCGAGGAGGCGCGATATTTTTCCTACAAAGTCAGCAAGTTTACTAATATGTTTCGCTATATTGTGAATGAGGCGCGCGGCGAGCGGAGAAATAAAGAATTGATCCAAACATCAGTGTACTCATTATGTACCCTATCACCCTAACCAAACAATTAGACGACATAGAAATCTGCGGGATGCGGCTTAAAGATTTAGAGCATCCTGATTTTGAGTATCCATGGGAGATTATTGCATGGCAACGCGAAAATGCGCTTAAAATTGTAGAATTACGAATTACGGATTACGAATTACGGGAAAAGAATGTATATGTTGGCAAGAATGTCGCGATAGATCAGTTTGTCATATTTAATACAGATCAAGGCGTAATTATTATTGACGACTGCGCGCATGTTTATCCTTTTTCCTACATAGAAGGTCCATGCTACATCGGCGCGCATACGGAAATTAAATCGCATTCACAGATACGAAAAAATACTTCAATCGGACATCATTGCAAAATCGGAGGAGAAGTGTCGGGTTCAATTTTTCAGCCGTACACAAACAAAGCGCATCACGGATTTGTGGGGGATTCTTATATTGGTTCGTGGGTGAATTTAGGCGCCGGAACCACAACTTCTAATCTTAAAAATACATACGGTCCGGTGCGTATTGAATATAGTGGTGAGAAGATAGACACCGGCATGCAGTTTTTAGGGTGCATCATTGGCGACTATGTAAAAACCGCGATCAACACGAGTATTTACACCGGAAAAATTATTGGCGTGTATGCTCAATTGTTCGGGTGCGTTACGGAAAATATCGGATCGTTTGTAATGGATACGCACGAAGGGAAAAAAGTGTTTGAGTTGGAATCGGCAATCCGCGCGCAAAAGCGTAGTTTCGAGAGGCGGGGGATAGAGCAGAAAGAGGAGGATATTGAATTTTTGAAGCGTGTGTTTGAAGAGACGAAAGACGAGAGATCTTTTATAAGTGTATGATACTCTGCATTGATACAACTCAAAAAGAAAAGTTAGAAGTGAGAATTTACGATTCCAGAAGAGAACAGAGTGATATGATTTCTGTTCCGTTTTTTTGCAATGAATCAGAACTTCTGCTTAAAACTATTGATGATATTTTGAAAAAAAATACGCTTCAAAAACCGCAAGGAATCATTGTTGTCAAAGGCGCAACCGGTCGTTTCAGCAGAATTCGCCTAGGCGTTACCATAACAAACGCGCTTGGGTTTGCGTGGGATGTTCCTGTTTTTGGAATTTTACAGAACGAGGAAATTGAGTCTGCTGTCCATACAATCAGTGAAAGCGCAGGATTTGAGGCTCCAGTCATTCCTGTTTATGATAAAGAGCCAAATGTTATTTAAGGTAAGTTATTTAGAGCAGTTTATGCCCGCCGTTTGGCGGGTTTTTTGTTATCCCCATTTTTTCCACAAACAAGTATATTGACGAGCGTAACTCTATTGGTATATAGTGGGGTCAACGAAAATAAAAGTGGGGAAAAGTGGTGATATGTTTATAGGTGAATATCAACATACTGTAGACAAAAAAGGGCGGATGGCAGTACCGTCTAAATTTAGAACTCAACTTAAAAAGGGAGCAATCGTAACAAGGGGATTAGACAACTGTTTGTTTGTGTATCCAAAAGAGGAGTGGCAAAAATTGGCGGATAAATTAGTGGGGCTCCCGATTAGCCAAGCAAAATCGCGCGCGTTTTCTCGTCTTATGTTGGCAGGCGCTCATGAAGCGGATATTGATAGTCAAGGACGCATTAACATTCCCGACCACCTGCGCTCGTATGCGAAGATAAAACAAAAGGCAGTTGTCGCTGGATTATATAATCGCATTGAAATTTGGGATGAGGCGTTATGGGGTCAGTATAGGGACAAAGCAGAATCGGAGAGTCAAGAGATAGCGGAGAGTTTGGAGATATAATACGAAAAAATGTACTTTCATCTTCCAGTATTAGCAAATGAAGTTATTACATTATTGCAACTTCAATCTAACTATAATGTCCTTGATTGTACGCTCGGAGACGGAGGTCATGCGATTGAACTTTTAAAACACACAGCGCCGCATGGAAAGGTGTTAGGGATTGATGCAGATGCAGAAGCGATAGAAAGAGCCGCATCACGAATTGCGAATTACAAACTGCGAGACAGAGTAATTTTAGTAAACGATAATTTTAGAAACATCAGCGAAATTGTTGAAAAGTATGATTTTTTGCCGGTTCATGGGGTTGTTCTTGATCTTGGCATGTCATCGCATCAATTAGATGAAAGCGACAGAGGATTTAGTTTTCAGCGCGATAGTCCGCTTAATATGAGTTTCAATAAAGGAGGGGTCCCGACGCATATCGGGATCAAAACCGCCTTCACAATCGTTAATGAGTATTCAAAACAAAAATTAGCGGAAATTTTTAAAATGTACGGGGAGGTTCATTCCCCGGGTGTTATTGCCCAAAGAATCGTCCGGGCGCGAAATGAGCGCTCCATCAAAACAACGCACGAGCTCGTCTCCGCGATTATCGGCCCCGCGACAAAACGAACGCGGGACCAGCGCGGATTGCCGCCAAAAGCGATTAAACTTCTTTCAAAAGTTTTTCAGGCAATTCGCATAGAGGTAAACGACGAGCTCTCGGCTCTTTCTGAAACGCTTCCGCGCATCGCTCGGGCGCTTGCAAAAGGAGGGCGCGTCGCAATACTTTCGTACCATTCGCTTGAGGACAGAATAGTGAAACAATATTTCAAAGAATCCGCCCGCGACTGCATCTGCCCGAAAGGGTTTCCGGTCTGCAGGTGCGATCATACTCCCGAACTTGCAATCATAACTAAACGCGCGATAACCGCACTAGAGGATGAAATCGCCCGAAATCCGCGGGCTAGAAGCGCAAAATTGCGGGTTGCTGAACGAATCTAATATCTATGAATATGAAAATACTTGTGCGTTTATCACTCTTTATAATTCTCGCAGTTCTCTCCATAAATTATTTCACCACCACGACAACTCTTACAAAAAATGGAGAGGAACTTACAGTATTAAAGAGAGAGGTCGCTGAACTGAAAAAAGACAATCGCGCGATAGCAACGCGTCTCGGGAGTCGCAAGAACTTGCAGTACATTGAGAAAGAAGCCGGTAATCAAGGGCTTGCGCTCGGCAAAGAAATTGTTTACCTTCCAATATCCCCATCTTCTTTAGCGGTGTCTAAGCGGTAATGAGGAGGGCGCGTCATATTTTTGCCGCGCTCCTTCATCCTCGTTCATGTAATGAAGCCCAAATACAGGAAAACAAGCGACAGGCGCATTATATCGCTTGTCGTATTTTTTTTATTTTTAGGAATAATGCTCATCGCACAGCTTTTTCGCATTCAGATATTGCGTAATCGCGTTTACAGTAAAGAAGGAGAAGATCAGTATTTAGTGTCGCAGAAAGTTATGCCGTCGCGTGGCGAGATTTTTTGGCGCGATATTTCTGAAGGCGGGATTGCGCCGCTTGTTGTGAACGAACCAATTTATAATTTTTCTATTGTTCCGAAGCGCGTCAGTGACGTTAAATTTTTTGCGCAAGAGGTAAGCTCCGCGCTTGGCGCTCCAAAAGAGAATATTTCCTCAAAATTAACAGACCTTGAAGATCCATATGAACTCATCCAGTCTGATATTTCTGAAAAAGAAAAATTGAAAATCGCTGAATTTTTATCAGACGCAAATATTTCCAAAGACGCTTATAGTTTTTCAGAATCCTTTCGCCGTTCGTATATAGACGATGAACTCGCCTCGCACGTTACAGGTTTTTTCGGTTTTGGAGAAGATGGCGTGGAACGCCGAGGACAGTATGGTTTGGAAGAGTATTTTGACGCTGATTTAACAGGAATTTCAGGCAGTACCATATCCGATACGGATGTGTTAGGGCGTTTCATACCAGTTGGGAACCGCACGATTGTTCTTCCGGTAAACGGCAAAGACGTCGTTCTTACTTTAGAGAAAAATATCCAATACAAAGCGTGCGCGCTTCTTGCCGAATATGTGAAAAAATATGAAGCCGCAGGCGGTGCGGTTGTTATAATGGAGCCGCAAACAGGAAATATATACGCCCTGTGCGGAGAGCCGCGTTTTAATCCGAACCGTTATGGCGAGTATCCTGTGTCATTATTCGTGAATCCTGTTACGAGCGCCGAATACGAGCCAGGCTCAATTTTTAAGCCGATCACAATGGCCGCGGCTCTTGAGGATGGCGGAATTACACCGTTTACGACTTTCATTGATGCGGGATTTGTTATCATTGACCGCTACAAAATCAGGAACGCCGCAGAGCGCGTGTATGGGCTGAACTCCATGGTACAAGTGCTTGATAAGTCAATCAATACCGGCGCGATTTTTGCGATGCGATCAATCGGACCGGATAAATTCAGAAAATATGTGGAAGCGTTCGGATTCGGGAAATTGACAGGAATTGAACTTGCTGGCGAGGTTAACGGCGATGTTTCTCCACTTGCTGGCGGCGAAGAAATATATGCGGCAACAGCCTCTTTTGGACAAGGTATCACTGTAACGCCGATTCAGCTTGTTAGCGCTTATGCGGCGATTGCGCGGGGCGGAGTGCTTGTTAAACCAAGGCTTGTTGATAGAGTGATTGACGGAGAAAATGAGCGCATTTCACCAGTTACAGAAGGCGATCGCGTGATTTCAAAAGAAACGGCGGAGTCAGTTTCTTTGATGCTTGTTTCTGCTGTGAAAAATGGATATGCGAAACATGCCGGGGTTTCAGGATACGCAATCGCCGGAAAAACCGGCACTGCGCAAATTCCAAAAAATGACGGGCATGGATACGCGCAAGAGACGATTCATTCGTTTGTAGGGTTTGGTCCGGTTGAGACCGGGCGCGTGCCGGCTTTTGCTATGCTTGTAAAATTGGACAAACCGCGCGGACTTCAATTTGCCGACAGCACCGCGGCGCCTCTTTTCCACGACATCGCAGAATTTATTTTACATTATTTAAACATACGGTCAGTTTTATGATCGCATATTTTGCAAAACTCATTTTCAAAAAATATCGGCCGAGAATTATTCTCGTTCAAGAAGGAGGGAGTGATCTTGCGCGCTCGTGTTTTTTTGTTCTTAAACAGAAGTTCAGAGTTCGTTTAGTTCATAGCGCGATTGAATGCGCATTTCTGCTGAATGAAGAGCCGCGTTCTTTTAGCGATCGCGCTCGCGCATTATTTGATGGCGTCCGGTTACTGCTTTTTTCATATCGCGATTATCCAGAAATTATGATTATTGACGGAGTATCTGATGAACGCGAGATGCCGTTCCGAAGCGAGAATGTTTATGCGTGCGTTACTGTTCGCGGGTTTAATAAACGCGCAGAACGAGTTTTTGGAACCGCATTCTCTATCGTGAACGGAGACGATACGGGTTACAAAGACGACTACAGTTTACGAAACAAGGTTCACGTTATATCCTACGGCATAACAAAGAAGAGCGTGCGCGTGAAAGGCGAAGAGCCGCGAATGTTCCACAAAGACGGGGTCTCCGGATTATATATGAAGTTATTATGCGAAGGAACAGCGACGCCGCTTTTTATTCCCAACTGTTCTATGAATCATGCCAAGATCGCTCTTGCCGGGGCCGCTCTCGGTATCGTTTTTTCACTCACTCCGCTTGAGATTGCCCGCGGGTTAGAAGAGTTCGGAAGTTGTTTTGCGTGAAATGATGAAGTTTTGGTATAATGTGATAGTTTAAGAAATATGAATCTCGCCGCCTCTATAAAGAAAAAACGTTATGCAGTTATTATTACAACGTCTTTTGTTATTACGATTCTCATTGCGCTCTCATTTTTCGCTTCTCTCGCATATAACACTGCTTTGCAAACTCGCGGGTTTGTTCTTGGAGAGAGTGTGAGCGCGTATGACGAACTCACCGCGGCCTCTTCGGCTTTAGGAGAATGGGATATAGAAACAGCGCTTGATAAAGTGGAGAAGGCGCACGAACATTTTGCGGCGATTGAAGAGGCGACAGAGCGGTACGGACCGTTTTTGCGCTCGGCGCTGATTTTTAATAAAAAAGCTAAAAGTTATTATCATCTTGCAAAAGCCGGTTTGCACAGCACTAAAGCCGCGAAGATTCTTGGTGAATCGTTTAGCAGAGGAGATCCCTATGCGCTGATCCAGTATCTTGCTCGTTTGCAGGCAGATCTTGAGGAGGCGCGTGAACCGATAGAGCGCGCGTATAAAGAAAGCCGAAAGATTGATCTTTCATATTTCACCGATTCCAAACAAGCGCGTATTAAAGCGCTTCAGGAAGGGTTATCTTTTCTTTTCTCTGAACTTGATCCGCTCCTGAATACAATATCTGCTTTACGAACGATTTTGGGCGAGCACGGTACTAGACGTTACCTTATTTTGTTTGAAAATAGCGGCGAAATTCGCCCGACCGGAGGATTCATCGGATCTCTTGCTATTGCGGACATAAAGGACGGAAAGTTGAACAAATTTTTTGTTCCATCAGGCGGAACCTATGATTTTCGCTATGGACTTACGGAACATCTTCGTTCTCCCAGGCCGTTTTCTATCTTAAATCCGGAGTGGCAGATACAGGATTGCAATTGGTTTCCGGATTTTCCAACTTCTGCGCAAAAGTGCGCATGGTTTGCTGAAGGCAGTATCGGTTCCTCGTTTGACGGCGTGATTGCCATAACAGATACAGTAGTAACTGATCTTCTTTCAATCATCGGGCCTATTCCAATCCTAGAGTACGAAACCGTTATTACAGCTGAAAATTTTGTTCCTTTCACGCAAACGCTTGTTGAAAGCGAGGAAGCGCGCGCGAGCGGGGCGCCTAAAAAAATTATCGCTGACTTATTTCCTTTAATCATTGATCGGATTACAAACGCTCTTTCAGATCACGCTAAAAGATTTTCGCTCGCCCTTGCGCTTACAGACGCCTTGAATCGTAAAAATCTCCTGCTTTTTATGGAAGATGAGGGATTACAGAAATGGCTGAATAAAGAGAACTGGAGCGGCGCGAGTGGCGTGAAATACGCGCTTGACTATCTGCATGTAAACACAGCTCTTATTAATGGCGGGAAATCTGAATTCGCTGTGCGGCAAGAGGCGCGCTACGAAGTTTTGGAAGACGCCTTGGGCGCGAATATGGCATCAGTTTCCGTTACTCGCGAGCATATGGGCAGTGCGTCGGAATATCCTGATTTTGACGCGCTTGTTAATCGCGACAACCTCGCATATATTCGTGTTTACGCGCCTTTTGGCTCGGTCTTTGCCGGAATTGAAGGAGATGTATTTGATCCGACCGCGCTTTTCCAAAAACAAGATGATTTGAATGACGACTCGATTCTAGCCAAGATTGAGGGCGCGCCGCTTATTGATGAGAAAACGAAAACCCGCATCACAAACGAGTTTGGAAAAACAGCCTTTGGCAATTATATGAAAATTGCTCCTGGCGAGAAAAAAACTGTGCGATTTATCTATAAACTTCCGTTTACAAAAAAGGATATTGAAGAGCGCGGCTATACGCTTTTTGTTCAAAAACAGGGCGGAATCGTAAGCCGGCTCGTTGTAAATTTGGAAGGAAAGACGCTCTATGACGGAGAGTTGGAGGAGGATATGGTGATTAAATAAATGCCAGGAATTTTTACTCTTTTCTCAAAATCTCATTCGCTCAAAACCGGCGCTATCGTTATCGGTGTTTTTTCTATTTTGAGCAAATTACTTGGGCTTTTTCGCTATTCGCTCATCGCGTCTCGGTTTGGTACAGGTGTTGTTGCAGACAGTTATATGGCCGCGTTTCGGATTCCTGATTTCATTTACAACGCGGTCGTGTTTGGCGCTCTTTCTGTTGCGTTCATTCCGGTTTTCCTTGACCTTTATGAAAAAGGAAAAAAGAGAGAGGATCAGCCGCGAGATCTTTCAGTTGAACCGACGGAAGAGGGTATCGGGTCAGTCAATGTTGATTTTCAAGCCCAGATCGCCTCATTATTCAGCATTCCTTTTAAGGCGTTTAAGAAACGTTCAATTACAAAAGAGAGTTTTTTTGAACTTCATTTTGAATTGATAAACGCCATGTTGACGATTCTCTCGCTTGCTGTTTCAACAGTCGCGGTAATTGCCTGGATATTTGCGTCTTCTATTGTTCCGCGTCTTGTGCCCGGGTTTTCTTCAGAGAGCGTGGCACTCACAATTTCCATGACGCGCGTGATGCTGTTGTCCCCGATTATTTTTTGCGTGAGCAACATCATCGGCTCTGTCCTGCAGGCGTTTCAGAGGTTCACTTTTTTCGCGCTCGCGCCGGTTTGCTATAATCTCGGCATTATTTTCGGAATCCTTGTACTATATCCATTACTAGGTCCGATCGGGCTTGCATGGGGAGTTGTGTTCGGATCGTTCCTGCATCTACTCGTGCAGCTTCCGCCTTTTGCTGAAACAGGATTCCGTTTTCGTTTTACATTCGGCTCGCGCAGGGCAGGGGTTCATCGCGTGCTTAAAGCCATGATCCCGCGCGCGCTTGCTCTTTCTGCTCAACAGGTAAATCAACTTACAAATACTTTTTTAGCATCCGCGCTTCCTGCCGGGAGCGTTGTCGTATTTTATAACGCGTATGATTTAGAAACGCTTCCGGTTTCTTTTATCGCGGTTTCTTTGGCTGTTGCGTCGTTTCCGGTTTTGGGCGGATTATTCGCGCAGAAAAAATACGATGATTTCCGCCGCGTTTTCAGAAGTTCGCTTGAGCATATCCTGCGCATCATGGTGCCGCTTATGATTTTTCTCATTCTTCTTCGCGCGCAGGCGGTTCGGCTTACATTGGGGTATGGGTTGTATAACTGGGCTGACACCGTGCGCACACTTCAAATTTTTGCGATACTTTCCTCCTCGCTCATTCCGCAAAGCGTTATTCCGCTTTTCGCGCGCGCATTGTACGCCCGCGAGAAAACGGCGGCGCCGGTTATAACAAGCTTAATTGCGATCGGAACAAACATAGCCTCGGCATTTTTATTGACGCCATTTTACGGACTTGCAGGGCTCGCTCTAGCTTTTTCCGCGAGTTCGTTTCTTCACGCGTTCATTCTCGCGGTTCTCGCTGAACGCGAGATTCATGGCTCGCTTTTTTGCCGCGAATTTTTGATTTCTGTTTTGCGATTTTCCATTGCGGCGATCTTCTCCGGAATAATGCTGTATACCGCTTTACATATAGCCGCCGCATTAATCGGAACTAGCCATGTGTGGTCGCTCTCTCTCCAGACGCTCATCGCTTTTAGCATCGGCTCGGGATCGTATGTTTTACTGCTGTGGATTTTTGGCGATCGCGTTGTAAATACTATTATTAAAAAACGGCTCGGTTTATGAGGTCAACTACAACGGACACTATCCGTATTTTTTTCAATCACGCGCGTTTATATAGGTGGCGATTCTTCCTGATTTTCATAAGCGTCATTGTCGGCGTTGCGGTCGGAGTTGTGACCCCGCTTGTCTACGGCAAATTTTTTGATGTTTTGACTCAAACAGAATTTCTGGCGTCTGTTTCAAAAACCTCCGCGCTGGCGCGTCTTCTTTTTATAGTTCTCGCATTAAATTTAGTTTCTTGGATATGTTGGCGCACTGTTCACTTTAGCATCAACCACCTTCAGCCGCGTGTCATGGCTGATCTTGCAAACACCTGTTTTGAGTACATTCACCAGCATTCGTACCGTTTTTTCAGCAACACGTTTGTGGGGTCGCTTGTGAAAAAAGTGAATCGTTATACGCGCGCGTTTGAGGACTTGAGCGACAAGGTTATCTTTGACATCATTCCCCTTATTGTAGAGATCGGAGTTGTTCTCATTGTTTTAACAATACGGAACCCTGTGCTTGCGTTGATTCTCCTCATCTGGACCGTGATTTTTATCGTTTTCAGTTATATTTTTTCATTATATAAACTGCAATATGATCTCAAAGCTACCTCTCAAGATACGCGCGTTACAGCTCACCTTGCGGACACTATCACAAACAGCGTTACTATCAAACTTTTTTCCGGGCTTGCGCGCGAATTTGGCGCATTCAAACATCTTACAGAAGAGCAGTTTCGCCTCACTAAACACACATGGCGGCTCGGGTCTGTCATGGAGGCGATTTCCGCGTTTCTGATAATTGTTCTGGAGTTTGCGATGTTTTTCGCCGCGTTGTATTTTTGGAATAGAGGGGAGTTTACGATCGGGGATTTTGCCGTTCTGCAGGTGTATGTTATGCGGCTGACGCGAAAATTGTGGGATCTCGGGCGGATCATTCGGAGAGTGTATGAATTGTTTGCGGACGCGGCGGAAATGACCGAAGTTTTTTTAACTCCGCACGAAATAAAAGACGCGCGCGGGGCAAAGCCGCTTTTGATTACGCGCGGCGAAATCATATTTCGCGACGTGTATTTTGAATATCACAAAGGCGTGCAGGTTTTTGGGCCTGTAAAGTTAAACATAAAGCCGCAGGAGAAAGTGGCGCTCATCGGGCCTTCCGGCGGCGGAAAATCAACATTTGTAAAATTGCTATTTCGATTTTTTGATACAAAAAATGGCGTGATTTTGATTGACAGGCAGGACATTAAAAAGACCAGTCAGGAAAGTTTGCGCGCTGGAATCGCTCTTGTCCCGCAAGATCCCGTGCTTTTTCACAGATCGCTTATGGATAATATCAGATATGGGAGATCGGACGCAGACGATAAAGATGTGATTATCGCGTCTCGTCTTGCCCATGCGGACGAGTTTATAGTGAGATTTCCGGATAAATATAACACGCTTGTCGGCGAGCGTGGCGTGAAACTGTCAGGCGGAGAGCGCCAGCGCGTCGCGATTGCGCGGGCAATTTTGAAAAACGCGAAAATTTTAGTGTTGGACGAAGCAACAAGCAGTCTGGACTCTGAATCCGAACGGATGATTCAGGACGCCCTCGCGGTTTTGATGAAAGGCAAAACTGTGATCGTCATCGCGCATCGGCTTTCAACCATAATGCAGATGGACAGGATTATTGTCTTGAACCAAGGGCGCATTGATGAAGAAGGAACTCACGGCGAGCTCTTGCAGAAAAATGGGAGTTTGTATCGGCGGCTTTGGGAACTGCAGGCAAGCGGGTTTATACGATAAACTACGTTTTAAGCCACTGTCATTGCGAGGAGCGAAGCGACGAAGCAATCTGTAGTAGTATTTCTTGTCAAAAGATGTGTTCAATGATAGAGTTTTGGTGTTATGGCAGGGTAGCTCAGTTGGTTAGAGCGAGGGAATCATAACCCCTAGGTCGCGGGTTCGATCCCCGCCCCTGCTACCAAATATTCCCGGGCCAGAGTGGTGAAATCGGCAAACACGCACGACTCAAAATCGTGTGCCTTACGGCTTGCGGGTTCAATTCCCGCCTCTGGCACCACTATGCAAAAGAATCTCACAAAATTACAGAAAATGGGACAAGACAATTTTCAAAAAGATTTACTCCAACACACCAATGACTTTAGAAAAGTTCTTGCTACTCCGTCAGGTGATTGGTCGGTGAAGGGGTTTATTGATGTAGCAAAAAACATTTATACCATTTCTGTTGATACAAAAGTTGTCTCAAAAATAATCGAGTTGATGATGTTTCCGGTCATTCAGAAATTTGCAAAAGAGAATGGCTATGAAATGATTTTTTCTGCGGAGCAGAACCATTATCCCGATATTACTTTTGTTACAAAAGATAAAAAGAAAATTGCCCTCGATCTCAAAAGCACTTACCAAAAAAATCACGAGGCAATTTCTGGTTTTACGCTCGGTGCATTTACTGGATATTTTCGCTATAGGGATTCAAAGAAAAATATCACCTTCCCATACAAGGAATATGACAAACATTACATTCTCGGTATTATCTATACTCAACAGGAAGAACTGATAGATGAGAACAAGGTATATACCATTGATGATTTGGAAGACATTTTATCGGTGGTAAAAGATTTTGATTTCATCGTTCAAGAAAAATATAGAATTGCCAAAGACCGGCCCGGAAGCGGAAACACAAAAAATATAGGTTCCTGCGTAAAGATGGGCGAATTGATGGAAGGAACAGGCCCGTTTTCTACACTGGGAGTTAAGGTGTTTGACGACTACTGGATAAATTATATGACACTAGAAATGGCGCGGAGCGCGAAACTGAAACGGCCGCCTTACTCGAACATCAAAGATTATTTGAAATATCGCAACATAAAAAATCTTTAGCTATGAGAAGCGTAAAACAACAGCAATCGCAATTATTCAATGAGATTCCAACGAAAAACGCTGGCGTTTTACCATCTACTCGCTATCAAGGAAGTAAATATAAAATCCTCAAGTGGATTGATTATTACACGAAAGATTTGAATTTTGATACAGTGCTTGACGCTTTCGGTGGCACCGGTTGCGTTGGCTATATGTACAAAAAAAACGGCAAGCAGGTTTTCTACAATGATTCACTAAAATTTAATCATTATGTCGGGCTTGCTTTGATTGAAAACAAAGACACCGCACTAACGAATGAAGATTTGGATTTTATTCTCAAAAAACACTCTAAAATAAAATATCCGTCTTTCATTCAGGATACTTTTCATGACATTTATTTTACTGACGAGGAAAATAAATGGCTTGATGTTGTCATCACAAACATTGGAGAGATACGGGATAAATACAAACAGGCGTTAGCGTATTATGCTTTGTTTCAGTCCTGCATAATCAAACGGCCATATAATTTATTTCATCGTAAAAATCTCTATATCAGGACGGCGGAAGTTGAACGAAGTTTCGGCAACAAGAAAACATGGGATACTCCGTTTGAGGATCATTTTCTAAAGTTTGTTGAAGAAGCAAACAATGCCGCGTTTGATAATGGCAAAAAAAATCAAGCATTCCATTCAGATATTTTCGATTTAACAATTCCGAAAATTGACCTTGTTTATATTGATACGCCGTATATTTCTGCAAAGGGTGTAGGCGTAAACTATTTCGATTTTTACCATTTTTTGGAAGGTATTGTTTTCTATGATGCGTGGGCAAAACTCATTGATGAAAATTCAAAACACAAAAAGATAAAAAACGGCAAAAGTGAATGGTGCAACAAAGGGGAAATACATAGTGCTTTTGAGCGATTGTTTGACAAATTCAAAAATTCAATTTTAGTAGTTTCCTATCGTGATGACGGAACTCCGACAATATCTGAATTGGTAAATATGCTCAAAAAATATAAAAAGTCCGTTGAAATTAAAAAGCTGGACTATAAATATGTTTTGAGCAATGGAAACTCAAAAGAAGTTTTGATAATAGCAAAGTAGTGGATAGATATGATCAATTATCCTGCGATCTTGCCTCATGATAATTCATTTTAGCCGTTGAGTACCGAACAAATCTATCTATGGTGATACTTTTAGAATACGACGTGAGCGAGGAGGATAAGAGGGTTAATGGGGAGTTTTATGCCAAATAACAAAGAAGAATTGTTAAGTTTGTGGAACAGAATATGTAGTCAGGTATACAAAACGAGTAGTTATGCTGAACTTTTTGCTTGTTCCTATCTTTGTAGAAGTTCTAATCATTTGGACAAAGAAACGGTAGAAAGAAATTTAGAAATTATCGACAGGCATAAATTTTTTTTCCAACCGTTGGAGGACGGAATATCTTACGCGGTAGTCCTTTCAATAACAAAACTTTTTGAGAAGGATGAGAAAAAGAAAGAGCGACTCTCACTATTTAATTTAATTTCTGAAGCAAAAAAATTTCATATTACCTGTGGCGACCCAGAAAAAGACTTATCGGAAGAGAATAAAGAGACGCTTAAAAAGTTACGAATAGCAAGAAATAACTTCTTTGCGCATGGGAACAAACAATTTGATAAGGTTGTTATTCCTTCACGTAACCAGATTTTTGATTTGCTAAAGGACATAACGGTCTTTTTAAATTCCATCGGGATGCAATTCAAGTATGATGGATTATTAGAAAACTCACACCAATATGCATGGAAAGATGGTTTTGCGGAAAATATCAAAAAAGATTTTCAATTAGTCCTAGACAATCTCTACCGCGGAGAACGTGCACGAATTACTGAAATAGAGATTGAATACTCTGAAAAATTAAGTTTAACCTAATTATGCTCCACGAAGTTTTTAACTTACTCAAACAGGCGCAGGTGATTTTAAAATATGGCAAAAAACGACGAACAGAAAAATAACCTTGCTTTTGTAGATGGGCAGAATATGTATATGAGCACTACATCGGCTGATAAGCCGTGGCGTATTGATTTAGCGCGGTTTCGGGTATATTTGCGGCGGAAATATGGCGTAGAAAAAGCGTACTATTTTCTTGGTTTTGTGCAGGAGAAATATCAAGATTTATATGATGAAATACAGTCATCGGGGTTTATTTTGAAGTTTAAGGAACATAATCCGGCGATGCTTGGCGTGAAAAAGGGAAATGTGGATACTGACATTGTTTTCTACATTATGAAAATGCTTTACCGAAAAGAGAGCTTTGACAATGTTGTTTTGGTATCAGGAGATGGCGACTACAAATTATTAGTAGAGTTTCTCATTGAAGAGAGAAGGTTTGAGAAAATCCTTTTTCCTAACCAAATGAAGGCATCGTCTTTATACAAAAGTATAGAGCTGAAATACAGAGCGGATTTGGGCGCAGAACAGGTTAGAAGGAAAATAAAAAAAGAAAAGGGCTCCTTAGGTAGTTAACCGTTCGGATCCCTTTCCGTCGTAATGTTTATATACTATCAAATTGCCTAGATACTGTCAAACTGGAATATGGCTTAAAATAGGATATTATGCCCCGCGAAGTTTTGAATTCAAT